>Ga0265338_10001301_pt1 | contig 40888 bp, 39 predicted proteins | sample 42126metaG_FD_193579 | JGI IMG/M metagenome (GOLD analysis project Ga0265338, IMG submission 193579) | Rhizosphere microbial communities from Carex aquatilis grown in University of Washington, Seatle, WA, United States - 4-21-26 metaG | ecosystem: Host-associated > Plants > Roots > Rhizosphere... | reverse complement strand
AAACGTGCTGCGGGCCACGCACGCGGTGACTCCGGGCGGGTTCAAATACGACGAATGGGAGCTTTGGGAGGTCCGCGCGAACTCGAACGTGATGATCGGGATCGGTCAGACGTTTACGAGCTTTACCGCGGCATGGACCTATATCGAGAATGCACGCATAGCTCAAGGCGCCTACCTGCACCTTTACGTTTCCGCGGCAAAAGGAGAGTTCCTTGATAACATGCCAAGTCCGTTCTCATTGAATCATCCGTTTGGAGGGAGCATTTCGATTATCGGGGACTCTCAGGCAAACGACATACTGAGTTTCCAAGCGGGGGCAGGGTTCACTTTGGACTCAGGCCACAGCATCGGCGCGATCTCGAACCTGCTTCTTGTCGGCAACAAAGTGGGGGCTGCGATCCAACTTACGGGAAACGCATCGATCAAGGCGGCCACAAATCTGGCGATTAACTTCTTCCATACGGGCATTGACTCCGAGCAGGGATCAAGCATCTATTGCGACAAAAACGTCGCGATCATCAACTTCCTCACCGGAGTTTCGGCGCAGAGCAACGGCTGCGTAGTGTTTCAGGACGGGGCAACGTTCAACGATGACAACTATACTGATTCGATCGGGCTGTACGAGGCGTTCGGCGGATATATCCAGGCCAAGCACAGCACGATCAACGGGTGCGGGGACGGGGTTCTTGCGACTCAGGGCGGCGTTGTGAATATCGAGTTTTCGCAGATTTCCCACAACCAAACCGGGCTGCTCGTGACCATGCGGGGCCACGTGGATTGCGAGAACGCCACGTTCGTAAAAGGGACGAACGGAGACACCCATTACGACATCGACTGCGTCGGGGCTGCCACTGTGGACGCGACTGGCGCTACGACGATGCTGACGAACATTGTAGGCAGCGGGGACGGATCGTATATCTTGGGAACGTAGGCGCTTCGTGGCGTCGACTTTAGCGTCCTCGGTCGTTACCGTATTCCTGCCGCCATCGAGTGAACAGCCGCTGCCTTTATGACCCAGCGAGCAACCACGGAAAGAGATGCTAATGCACCGGAACCGAAAACACCGGCGACGACATTGGCGACGCGACGGTGATTGTGGCCGAACCATTTAGGCCGGAGCCCGAAAGGCTCGCCGTGTAGCTTCCGTTCGGCAGCCAAAAGGCGGGGCTCACCGCTTGGCCGTTCGCGTTTACCGAGTAGCCGCCCGGCGAAATCGACCATGCGCCGGCGGTCGGAATGTACGTTGCTCCGCTCGCTTTGCGAGCGGTTAAGTTCACCCGCGTAAGGCGCATGCATAGGCGCGCATAACCGGTCTGCGCAGTGATGTTCGAGGAACTGGATGCCCCGAGGACTGCCGACCCCGACCCCGCGATTCCAGGCGACATCGAAGCGGTGTCCGCATAGGTCCCGTCGGGCAAGTAGACCGGCTTGGCCTGCCCGTCGACTCCCGTGCTAGACGAATATCCATCCAAACCTGCGGTCGCAAAAGCAACCGGGGAGGTAGAAGCCAAATCCTGAACGATATACGGCCTTACCACCGTGTAACAGACGCTAACCGAAGCCCCAAGCTGCACATTGTTCTTCACCGCCTTGGCGCCGCTTGCGCCTGCTGGCGGGCAAACGACTACTTCGTAGGAGGTGTTCGGCGACGTCGGCAGAGGCAGGGCGCTGAACTGGGCAAGACCAGCTACCGTCGTCTTCGAAGTCGGCGTGCTTAGCTGCGTCCCATCGTTGTTCAGCACTTTGACTATCGTTCCGTCGGTGATCGGGCCGATGTTGAGCCTCTGCTTTACTGTCACGCTAAGGCTGTCCGGCGCCACGTTAAGCGTCATCGGCAGCGAGGTCTCGCCGTTTTGGGTGACCGTGATCGGCACGCCGGCAGGGTTCACAATGTCGATGGCCGGCACGGTCGCGCTAAGCTGTCCGCTGCCGTTGAATGTGGTCGATAACGGCTGGCCGTTGAAGTTGATCACGCTTCCCGGCGTGAAATACGCCCCGTTCACGTACAGTGTAAACGATGGCCCGTTCGCGATCACCTGCGTTGGGCTGATGCTTTGGGCGTTGGGAAGCACGCCCATGATCACTGTCCCGTTGTTCGCCGGGGGGTTGCCCGGACCGTCCAGCCGCGCGGTGTATTGGAACGAGTCCTGACCGACGTAACCCGGAACGGGTTCGTAAACCCAGGAGCCGTCGCCGTTGGCGCCATAGCTCAAGTCGTGAGAAGGGTTGCTGACGCCGTCTAGGTGAATAGGATAGGGGAACGCGGCGCCGGTCAAGAGCCCAGGTGCGCCCGAACTATAGGTTTGCCCCGTGACCACCGAATACTCGTGATTCTGAACGTTGATGGCGTAAGCCGGGACTTTAACGACGGCATATGCGGCGCCGTACTGAAACAGGAACGTGCTTCCGTCCCCTGACATGTTGTCGATGATAACTTCGGGGTTGCCGTCAAAGATGTGGCAGCCGTAGTAATCGAGAAAGCTGGTGATGTCCTGCGCCCCAACGGTTGGGTTCCACACATAGGAAACGTAAGAAGTCTGTGTCTGCGCGATGCTGTAAGAAACAAGTCCGTTATCCGAGATCCCGTAAGGTGTTCCGATGGGTCCGTGGTCGGTGAATCCGGCGTTGTAGTTGTAAGTGAAAGGATGATAGCTGCCATCGTTCGCCCAGTAGTATCCCAAAAGGGTGCTCCCATCTCTCGACACACCCGTTCCCTGGTCGTAGCCATTGATTGGCAACGTATGGACCCCGTTAGACCAGTAGGGCGAGCCGTTCGTCCAATAGGTGAGGGCTGGGCTATTCATGCTCGCGTTGTACGAAGTGCCCACGGCAACCGTGCCATCCTGCGAGATGACCCCGGTGGGCGTATTTACATCTTCGCCGAGGCCGAGCGTTGTATACGTGTATCCGGCCGGAACCGCCAATTCGACAAGGCCGGCGCCATATAGATAGTACAGGAACGCACGTGGATGTTGAGGCATTCCCTCCGGAAGAGATGGCGGATTCGGCGTTGGGCTGAGCTGTCCTCCAATGACCGTTCCATCCCCAGAGACCGCGGTTGCCATCGTCTGACCGTTTGCTTCGAAGTTGAGAAGTTGGATATTGAGAGGTACGTTCCAGAAAAACGCATCCTGCGTCGCCCCGGTGGTCTGGGTCAGGTAGCCCGTAAAAACGCTACCGTCCGAATTGCAGGAGTTTGCGATGCCGCCGTTGAATGTGGTTAGTTGGCTTACAGACCAAATGCTGCCGCTAAGCGTAGCTTTAGCTACATAGGCCGTATTGCCGAACAAGACTGTTCCTATGATCCCGTTGCCGTCGACGGTAAATCCGCCGCTTGGAAAGATACCGCTGAGGTAGGTCACAGTGGCCGGGGCTTGCGACCATGCACACACCGAGAAAACTAAAGCTAAGGCAACAGCGCAAAATCTTCGCATTCGCGTCCTCCCACCAACGACGAAGCCAAACCGCCTAAGCGGGCTGGCTACCATTAGTTAATCACATTTTTCTTTCGTATGCAAGAGAGATTAAGGTCCCTAGAAAAGCGCCACAGGCAGCGGTTCGTAAGGGGTGATCAAGCGAGCGCCTGGACCGAACACAGCCTATCTGCCCGTCTGCGTTAGCTCGGCTAAGTTTCCCACGGATTCTTTCGGCCGAGAGCAAGGCGTCCGCTAAACAGGATGCTGTTTCAGGCCGCAAAAATGGGCTTCCTTGTACGCTCAATCAGGCGTTGAAAGAAGGGGTTCTTTACTGCGTCCCATTCGACAAGATCGACGTCTTTGCCAAGAATTTCGCTGAGCTCCGCTTTGAATAGGAAATATTGATCGAATGCGCCAATGTCCTGCGGCGCAGGGCCATATTGGACCACAAAATCGAAATCGCTCTTCCGGGGATCCCAATTCTCCGTCAGAGCGGACCCAAAAAGCCACAATAACTGGACTCCATACCTAAAGCATAGGGCCTTTATTTCGGCGCCTTTCCCGTCTACCTCGGCCAGCCCAGACATGGATACATTTTGCAGCATCGGCCACGGTCATTCAGATCGAGTCGGGCCGCCGTACCCATGCTCGGTTTTGCGGAAACAGCCTCTCGAAGTCCTTGGTGTTCCAAGTGAACAAAGCCTTGGCACCCACCTTCAAGGCACATTGCCCCAGCAGGGCATCGTAAACTGACGCCCCAGCGAAGCCCTCTTCGGAGGACTGTTTGATCCGGTCAAAGTATCCATCTTCATCTAGTGAGACGAATGTCAGCCGGGCTCTAAGGTCGCTCAAGAAAAGCAGTGCTTCATGCGGCTCAGCCCGTTTCTGGCCTGGCATGCCGGTAAGGACGGCATAGACTTCCGCCAGGCTGTGCACGCCACAATAGAGTTCTGCCTTCTTGAATCGATTGAGGAGCCGAATGCTGGCTTCGTGGTGAACATGGTCGCCGTAAAAAGTCGCGACTAATACCGAGGTGTCGACGAAGACTTTCAATCGGAGCCCTTGACCAGCTTCTTGTGACGATCATTGCGTTGAGAGGCCAAAATCGCTTCGGTCTCCGAAGAATCGAACTGCTTGCCGGTTCGGAAGACCCAGAATCCATCTTCTCGCTTCAGACGGTTTCCAGACCGAGCGGGGTGCAGCCTTACTTCGTTGTCTTCGAGGGAAATCTCCAACAGGTCCCCGGCTACGAGCTGGAGTTCGTCTCGAACTGCCTTCGGGAGCACGATTCTGCCTGCCCCGTCAATAGGGATTTGGGATTTCATAATGGTATTATGCCATAAGAAATTGGTATTGCTAACCTAGAAGTTTCAACACTTGTTCCACCGTCGCAAAACCTAGCTGAGTTCCAGGTGGGCTTCGGATTGCTGCCAAGTTCCAAGCCATGAGCGATAGGACCTCCCTCTATCGCACACGGCTTCGTAGATTCTTGAGGAATGGCAACCTGCCTGTCAGTTCCGCTTGCCGAAGTACGAACGCAGTTCGGGATGGGATGGCAGCCGGGGAGCGAACCAAACCAAGGCGCCTAGCACGACCGGCTCTACAAGCCCTGCGATGAGTGAACTTTCGAAGCCATAAGAGCCGCCGCTGATCCATCGCGGCCCCGTAAGCGTGGTGGATATCCAGGCGCCGGGCATCACGGTTCCGGAAACGTTAAGCCCTAATACAAGAGAGGCGGTCGCATTCCAGCCCGCGTGGTATCCGCCCGCCATCCACAAAGATCCGTTACGCATCACCAGCCATGCCAACAGCACGCCGCCGATTCCCGTGAAGATTAGCCCTTGCGGGTTCGCCGCCGAGTTTCCGCCATGCACCAAGCCGAACAGGACGCCGGTGATGATAGCCGCCACCCAACGGCCGGTCCTCTGCGAAATCAATTGCAGAAGGTAGCCGCGATAAAGCAACTCTTCGTGGAAGGCGAGCAGCAGGGTAGACACCAAGGCGGGAAGAGTTTGGATCAAAACGGTATGAAGATCGAGTGGCAAGCGCGATACATGAGCGCTGCCGAGCATGTACGCAGCCCCAAAAAAGAGGGTTGGAGTAATGGAACCGGCCAGCAAACCGATCAAGATTTGCCATACCCAAGGTCGCGACAGTGGCACTCCCACCGTGCTCAGCGGGCGGTGATCGAAGAAATGCGCGGTTATGGCCGATGCCGCCAGAATAGCCCCGAGCAGAATCACTCCGCTTAGCACCATCAGACCTGGGTTCAGAACCCCATGCCGCATCTGTGGAGGAAGGTGAAAGTGCTGCCAAGCGACGTTACAGATGATGGCGACGAGGAGATAGATCAACAACAGCGACGTTATCTTCCACCCAACCCCACGGCGCTTTGTCTCTTTGTGGCCAACCTGATCATCCAGCATCTTCAGCTACTCCAAACGTAAAGTCGTGACTAAGCCACTCGAAGCTATACGCTGCAAGATCGAACTCTTGTTATCAGGAGATCCGGGCCTAAGGGATCAATATTGCAGAAGTGAAGGGCCCGTCGCATGATGCATGAGCCCTAATGCCCACCTTCATGGTTTATGACTTCCACTGTGTCCGGCAGCAGCCTCTGCCCTCCGGTACAAATAATCTCGGGGCCAACGGGCCACAATGAGTGCAAAACACGCGACTCTCCGTCCAACCGCCGTCAGAATCCTGGCGCGACTTACCTAAGCAATCTCAACAACCGCGGATCCGTCGTTGACGCCTATGTCCACCGAAGGCGCCTCGTTATACGAGTCGGCCAAAACGAACGCGCCGCTCCGGCAGTAAATATCGGCAAAGGACGCGCCCCCGAAGGAGCAATAGGTGGCAGTGATGCTGCCGCGGGCGGTGGCGTAAAGCCCATAACCTCCGTTCGTAGCGCTGCCACTCGTAAAGTCGACCTGCCCCATATACCGGGCCTCGACGCAGGTATCGGCGTAAGAGACGTTGCAGCTTTGCGCGTCTATATACCCATCTTCGCTTGCCTCTATGCCGGTTGTTTGCAGCCAGTAGTTGTTCTGGCCGTCTAAGGTAACTCCGGGCATAATAACGCGTCCCCCAAAATCGGCCAACACGGCTGTTCTCCAGACGGGTGAGTTTCCTGCCCCTGTAAACGTGACGGTAGGGCTAAGATGAAGCATTGCGCCGAAGGTGGCGTGAAGGCAATTGTCGAACCCATTGACATTACAGTTGGATAGAGAAATAAGGGAGTTATCCGAGGCGGTCAATGCAACGTGGGCTTCATCGTCTCCGAGTAATTGCACATTGCTTATCAAGGCCAGCGCGTGACCCGAATCAATTGTAATCCCATTTGAGCCAAACGGGATATGGAGACTGTTCTTCGCTTCCGAGTCGCCGATGATCGAGATGGAAGCTCCAAACGGGTGATCTAAAGAAAGGCCGGAGGATATTGTTTCGCTGTGAGCCCCTTGAGTGCTCACAAGATAGTAATGAAGATAGGCGCCTTGGCTGATACGGGCGCACTGGCCGTACGCCCACGCTGCCTGCAGGGTCGGGAAAGTTTGGCCCGTGCCAATGAGAACGGTAGTGTTCAGCCTAACTTCCCAAAGCTCCCAGTTGAAATAGGCCTTCGACGGGTCCAGGGTGGGGGTGGTTACCGCGTGAGTGCAACGGTAATAGTTCTGGTTCTCCTGCACGATATCGCCCAAAGCGTAGTGGGCTGTTGAGCTCCACGCGGGCGGAAATGATTGTCCGAATGCCGTTGTGGCCAGAACGGCAAGAGCTGCGAAACCTATGCAAAGTCGTTGCATCTGTATATTGTACAGGACGCTTCCTATCCGGCCGTGATGAGTTGTGAACCGTCACTGTAAGGGAAGAAGACGTTGTTCATCGTCGTCCCCGGCGCATAGACGGTGCTTACACTGGTGATCTCCGCATCGTACTCGGAGCTGTTGGATACCGTGGCGTTCATGACCGACACATAAGAAGAGCCTGCGGCATAGATGCTGGTGCCATTGTTGTTAAACGTCGAGTTGTCTACCGACACGTTGCTGCGGAATGAAGCATATATTGCGGCGCCGGCTTTGGAAATGTTGCAGCCTGGAGCCGATACGGTGGATCCGTAGTCGCACTCGATGCCATGTGAAGTCAGGACGCCGGTGCCAACGATAGTAAGGCCACTGCCACAGGAAATCAGGCTGTTGCCATCAGCTACGAGGGCATTTTCGCAGTTGTTTATACCGACGGAGGAATCCAGGTTCAGTATGTAGCCGGAGTCAGCTTCGATGCCGGTCCCAAACCCCGCCACATAGACGCTGGTCAGAAGTTTACAAATGCCTGGTCCGATGAAATGCAAGGCGTAATGGTATGGGTTAATTGCTGTGAGCGACACCTTCGAGATTGTCCCAAAGCTGTGTCCAGAATCGATGACGAAACCGTCGGTCGAATTGAAAGCAAGGTGAATTTGGGCAGCGTTGTCTCCAATAATCGAGATTCGCGAGCCGTCTGAATGGTCGAGAACCACGGGCGCGGTGAAGTTCTCGTTGAAAGCGGCGTACTTCGTTATGATGAGTATTTGAACGGTCGCAGCAGGGGCGATCCGTGCATTGGCGATGTAACCCCACGCGGCGGTCAGGGTTGGACAGCGCATTTCCGCCCCAACAGGCACGGTGATCGCATTTCGAATGTAGTACGCCTCCCAGTAGCTGTAAGCGAGGGTCGGGTTCTCGTTAGAGCCAGCTTTCAGGCTTCGGTAGATATTCCCCGACAGCTGGACCTGGTCCCCGACCGCATAGGTGGATGAGCTGCTCCAGGCAGGTGGGTAGCTCTGCCCTTGCGCAACGAAGCACAAGGCAAGTGCAGCCAAAACAAGAAAGCCTCGAAATGAGTGAAGCATGTAGGGAACTCCTAGGTCCAGCGCCCGAATCAGGACCGGTAGAAAGAGTCTATCGCACAAACCCGGCTGGATGACGTTTGATGGAAAAATGTAACGATAATGTAGCGATCGTTCGGGTGGCGGGAATGTGTAGGAATCGAACCCACCCAACGCCCAAAGACGTCACACTGGTTTTGAAGACCAGGCCCGCCACCAGACGGGAACCACTCCCTTGAACTTTTCTCAGTCTATACTCAGCAAGCCCATTGAGACTATGGGTGGGGCTGATCGTCAGTCGCCTTCTCTGTTAATGACGTTATTGGTTCCTGGCGCCACGTCGCCATCCAGCAGGCGCATCACGTCGGGCCGACAGGGGCTCGATGTCCTCAAGGCAGGAGAACGCGCATTAACTGGCAAGCTCAAGCCCGAACATCTCACGAACCGTGTTTTGTTCGAACTTCAGCACAGCTTCAGCCTGTTCTCTCGAAACACCGGGAAAGCCTTCAAGGAAATAGTCGATTGTGTGGTCGTGCAACAGTGTGTCCAGCAGGGCTTGAACGGGCACGCGCGTACCCTTGAAGCGGACGGCCCCGCTGAGATATTCGGGGTCGGCAACCAGGATGCCTTGTAACTCTGGCGGAATAGTCATAATGGTTTGCCTTGCAAATTGAAAAGCGCTTTCCTCCTTCATTGATTGTACGCCGTGGATGGTAGAAAATCTAGTCCCTTAGGGTGCGGGGCATCCAAGAGCGGTCAAAATGCGAGGGCGGGAATGTGTAGGAATCGAACCCACCCAACGCCCAAGGTCGTCACACTGGTTTTGAAGACCGGGCCCGCCACCAGACGGCAGCCACTCCCTTATTCGCTCGCGTATATTTTTACATGTCGCGAACCAAAGACGGGTGTACCGAGATAGAGGTCACCATCAGGCCGGCAAACCGGCGCGACGCTGCCGTGTTGGAGGCGTTGGCTCGCCGCTCGGTTGAAGGGCTGAGCGGCCCCTTCTACAGCGAGGAACAAATCCGGTCGGCCTCGAACTGCATCACCAAGCCCGATCTAGACTTGATCGACGACGGCGCCCTTTTCGTGGCGGAGCTGGGAGATCGAGTTGTTGCCTGTGGAGCCTGGAGCCGGCGGAAGAAGCTGTACACGGGTAGCCGCGCACTCGGTGGGGAAGATCAGTTCCTTGACCCGGCCTGCGACCGGGCGAGGATTCGAGCCTTTTTCGTGGACCCGAACGTCGCCGGAAAGGGAATCGCCAAGGCGATATATCTGCGCTGCGCCGAGGAAGCCTCCCGCTTCGGCTTCACCAGTTTGGAGCTTATGGCGACCCTTCCGGGCGTCCCATTTTACGAGCGATTGGGCTTTGTGGCGGCAGAACCCGTCGATATTGGACTGTCCGACGGGACCATATTGCCCGGTGTCCGAATGACGGCCGATTTGAGACCGTCATAGTTTGAGTGTTCTACAATTCGTCTATGCGCCGACTCCTGCTGCCCCTACTCCTTATTCCCGCTCTAGCCTTCGGCCAGGCGGTGACGCTGAAGCGGAGCCCAAAAGTCGGCGAGGTGCTCAAATATAGAGTCACCCTGGTCTTCACGATCTATAGCAACGATTTCTTCTACACCTCGATCGTAACCGACAAAGTCACCGACCTCGACAAGGACGGCAGCTATACCGTTGCCAGCACGCAGGATCAAATCGAGGCCAGCTCAGGTAAGGCTTTTCCCGTCGAAAAGAACCCGGCTCCCATCTCCTACACCGTGTACGACGCCTATGGCCGTGTGCTCGACCTCAAGGGAGAGCAAGCGCCCGAGGCTTGGCGGGTCGCCTACCTGAGTTGCTTCGTCCTTCCCAATAAGCCGGTAGCCAAAGGCGACACCTGGACGGCGACCCTTCCGCCCCGCGCCGACCGCCAAACCCCCGGCGCCAGCGTCATCTACACCAGCGAAGGCATGGACCCAGAACCGGTCGACGGCATTAACGTCTTGCGAATCGACGAAAAGTACGCTGAAAACAGCCAGTCCAACCGGGCGACCAAAACGGGCACGCTCTGGGTCGACCCCAAGGATGGGACCGTGGTGAAAATGGAAGAGATGTGGCGATCCGCCCCCATCGCGGGCGTGTCGACCCTCGTTAACGGGCACGTGGCTTACGAGCGGGTTCCGTAGGCTACCGCTTCTTTTGTCGCGGCAGTGGCAAGGGTCGGGAGTCTGCCGCCCACCTTATTGCATCGAGAAAACGAGATTAAACGGCTTCCTTCGTTTTCTGGCACCCGCTCCGGGGTGCCGGAGAAAATGGGTGGTGCTGTCCCCCGGGGTATCGCCTACCCGCCTTCGCCTGCGACTTCGGCGGATCGCGCTCAACCGCTCCCGACAGGTCGGGACAGGCTGGGCTAACTTCGTTCATCCCTCCGGGATATCCGGAGTGTCGAGCTATTACGAGCGCTTCGGCGGGCCGGGATGCAGGCCTGCGACCTGCCACCGGTTTACGCTTTGCCGCTTCGGGCTTTGCCCCCAATTATCTTGTAACAGTTCCGGCACCTGGCTTCGTACGATTCCGTCGCGCCGATGAGGATTGTAGGGTCGTTCCATTTGGCCGGGCGGCCGTCGATCACCCGGTAGGTGTGGCTGGCGGGCGCGCCGCACTTCATGCAGATGGCACGCAGCTTCACAACCTCGTCGGCTACCGCTAGAAGCTCGGCCATCGGGCCAAAAGGCTGTCGCCTGAAATCCTGATCCAGCCCTGCGAAGATGATTTCCTTACCCTGGTCGGCGAACCCCACCGCGAAGTCGACGATCGTTCGGTCGAAGAACTGGGCTTCTTCCACCAGCACCACTTGCGTGGCGCCCTCAACCTTCGAAACCAAGTCGGCGACCGATTTCACCGCGACCGCCTCGTGCTTCACCCCCATGTGGGTGACCACCATGGTCTCATGGTAACGCGAGTCGACCGTCGGCTTGAAAACCTGAACCTTTTTCTTCGCGTAGAGCGCGCGCCGGGCTTGACGGATTAGCTCCTCGGACTTTCCCGCGAACATCCCGCCGCAGATGACCGTGATCTGGCCGGGCTTCCTCAGTCCCCGTCCTCCCCGCCGCCCTCCATATCGGATTCGAACATCTCTTCCATCTCGTCCGACATGTCTTCGTCCATCGCCCGGCCCATCTCGCGAACCATTCCGCGCATTTGAGTCGGGCTGTCCGGCTCGCCCATGACCTCCAACTCGTCCGCCATTTCGTCGATTCGATCATCCTCGGTGCGAAGCCGGGCGAACCTGCTCACGAGTCTGCGGGTCTCGGCGCCGCCGCAACTGGGGCAGCGTTCCTCGTCGGGTTCCGCCGTGATGCCGATCAACGCGGAGAACTTCTTATTGCACGTCTGGCAACGGTATTCGTAAATGGGCATTCGGTCGAATAAGCACCAACTGGTAAACTCGAAGTCTACCGCTAAGAACAACCTATGCCTAAAGAGAGAACCGGGCGACAGCGCCGCCCGCGCCGAAAGGCGTCGCCTTCCAGGCCCCAGCTAACCGACTCAGGGTCGGACAACGTCGAAATCATCGTCAACTGCTCGAACCGCGAGACACGCATCGCCATGCTCGAAAACGGGGATCTCATGGAATACCGCGTCGAGCGTGAGGAGCGCGTCGTGGGCTCCATTTTCAAGGGGATCGTCCAGAACGTGCTTCCCGGAATGGACGCCGCTTTCGTGGACATCGGCCTCGAGCGAAACGCCTTTCTGTATGTCGCCGACATTCTGCCGGACGACCCGCTCGACAACAGCCCCGCTTCGCTAAAGCGAAGCGAGCTTCGCCGCCGCAAGATCAAGGAGCTAATCCGCCCCGGCCAGGAACTGATGGTGCAAGTCACCAAGGGCCCCCGTGGCACCAAAGGCGCTCGCGTTTCTACCCGCATCGCCTTGCCTGGCCGCTACGTCGTGCTCATGCCTGAGGCCAACCACCTCGGCGTCAGCCGCAAGATCGAGGACCGGGCCGAGCGCGAAAGGCTTCGCCGAGTCGGCGAGAAGATCATTCCGGAAGGCTTTGGTCTTATCCTTCGAACCGAATGCGAAAGCCGCACCGAAGCCGAGCTAAAAGCTGACGTCAAATTCCTTCAGCAGCTTTGGGGCCAGGTGCTCCTCGCGGCCAAGAAGCAGCGGGCGCCCACTTGCGTCCACCGGGACCAAACCCTCCTGTACCGAACCGTGCGCGACCTTTTTGGCGACGAAATCTCCAAGATGGTCATCGACGACCCGGACGAGTATGAGAAGGTCCACCTCGCCGCCAGCGTCGTCGCCCCCGCGATGCGGGACAAGGTTTTCCTTTACGACCGCGAAACCCCAATTTTCGACGCCTACAACATCGAGCGCGAGCTCGAGCGGCTGCTTCAGCACCGTGTGCCCCTCAAATCGGGCGGCCACCTCGTGGTCGACGAAATGGAGGCGCTCACCGCGATCGACATCAACACCGGCAAGCAGGTCGGATCGACTTCGCTGAGCGACACGATCCTTCGCGCCAACCTGGAAGCGGCGGAAGAGGTTTGCCGCCAGTTGCGACTGCGCGACATGGGCGGAATCATCGTCATCGATTTCATCGATATGGAGTCGGCCGACGACCGCAAGCGGGTCATCACCCATTTCACCAACCGCCTCGAGCGCGACCGGGCCCGCACCCGCGTCGGCCGAATCTCTTCGCTTGGTCTCGTCGAGATCACGAGGAAGCGCACGGGCGAATCGGTCACCGAGGCGATCACCGACGTTTGCCCAATGTGCGACGGCCGGGGACGAATCTCCTCCAAGGAAACCGTTTCTCTCTGGATCGAGCGCGACCTCTGGCGGCGCATCAACGAGCCGGGCAACGCCTTCCTCATCGAGTGCCACCCTGCCGCGGTGGAGGCCCTGATCGGGGCCGACGGGGAAAATGTGGAGGAGCTAGAGCATGAGATGCGGCGAGGCATCTATATTCGCGCTAACTTCGACATGGAGTATGAGGAGTACGAGATCCGGCCTGGCTCGATCGAGGAGTTCGACCGCCAGCAGATGGGCTTCCGGCGTGCCCAAGTTCTGGAATGCAACGTTCGCCGCTCTTCCTTCGAAAACCTCAACAAGATCGTTGGATGGACGGACAGCGGCTACTATATCGAGCTGCTGGACGGCGTCGACTATATCGGCCACCGGGCCAAGGTTTGCCTACAGGATATTCGCCGCTCTTTCGCGGTTGCGGACGTAATACTGCCCGGCGCCCCCATGGTTTCGCGAAGCATCACCTAACGAGCACTCATGAAAGGGAAGGACAAGGCGTACGGCAACGCGCTTTTCTGGGGCGCCGCTCTAGCGATAGGCGGTTTCTTCGGTAGCGGCCTGTTCTTGATATTGTGCGCCTTCCCCGTCGGCCAGACGGTTCGAAACGCCGCCCTCTACTTGTCTGGTCTCTCACTCATCGTGTTTGTAATTGGGCTGATCTTCCTCCTCTTCACCTTGCTAGCCGGACTTCGGCGAACTAACGGTCGGCCGAGGAGCGTTCTGCAATACAACGACTCGAAGATTATCGCGCGCTATGCGGTCAACGGCCACGGGGAGACGCTGTTCGACGAATACTACATGGATGTTGAAGATCCGAAGCTCAAGTTCTACGTTCGCATTCAATTGCCGAACGGAAACTCAGCCGAGTATCACTGCAATCAGATCGTGTGGCGTCATTGCGGCGAGGCGATGACGGGCACCGCCCTCATCCAAGGGGACTGGATCGGGCAATTTACGCCTCAATTCGGCGCGGGACAAGGCAATCCTTACCAAGACATGGCATAGGGGCGCCCTCAAAATCTATAATCCATACGCATGGCAGACGCGGCATCAATTTGGAAGCAAGCTCTTCCCGTAATTCGAACTAAGGTGACCGGCGTCGGCGTTTGGACCGCCCTAAACGCATGCCTACCCCTCGCTTACGAGGACGACGTTCTCGTGCTTGGCCTACGAGGTCGCGACAGCGACCTTGCAGGGCACCTGAAAATGGTGCAAACCAAGCGGATCATGGACTTCGAGGTGTCTCGCGCCTGTGGCAAGACGACCGCTGCCAGGGTCATCGAAGGCGATACGCCCGCCGATTGGGAGCGCGCCAAGCGCCGAGACGCCGAAGCGCTTCGGCTTAAGGAGCAAGCCGAGAGCAGAGTCCGGGCCGAGATCACGTCGCGCACCAGTTGGGATGGCATCTACGAACAGCTCAGCCGCCGTTACGCTTCGGTGACGAACAAGTCCCTTCCCCAGAACCGGGCGAAATTCCTGATCGACGGAATCCAGTTGGTGAGCGACGCGCTCAAAACCGCCCCTCCCCAAGACGACCCGAACGAACGCAACTTCGGCCGGTGCATCGAACGGATCGCTCAGTACAGCGAGGTGCCGAGCACGCTCGTGGCCGCAATGATTTTGGAAAAGGCCGAGAAATAATGACCGAGGCCGTCGTGCTCGGGTCCGGCACCAGCAACGGCGTGCCCTTCCTCGGGCTCGATTACTCCGTAGAATTCCTCGCCGATCCCCGAAACCACCGGTATCGCCCGAGCATTTTGCTCGCGGGCCCCAAGGGCAATTTCCTCGTGGACTGCGCTCCCGAACTGCGGCTTCAGCTTCTGAGGGAGAACATAAAGATGGTTCACGCGGTGCTGGTCACCCACACCCACGCGGACCACGTGATGGGCATGGACGACCTCAGGCCGTTTTGCCTGCTGACCAGGCGCGCCATGCCGGTTTACGCCACGCCTGCCAGCCAAATGGACATCAAACGCATCTTCAAATACGCGTTCGAAGATTCCCCCACCGGCGAGGTGCCGCGCTTCGATTTCATCGACCCGCCGGAGGTTATCCATTCGTGCGGGCTCGATATTCACGTGTTCACCGTCATGCACGGCGAGCTTCCGGTTTTGGCGCTACGGGTTAACGATTTCGCCTACGTCACGGATGTAAGCGAGATCCCGCCGCCCGCCCGAGCTCAGTTGAACGGCCTGAAGACGCTAGTGCTCGACGCGGTGCGGTTCAAACCCCACCCGAACCATTTCCATTTCGAGAAGGCGATCGAAGTCGCCAAGGATATTGGGGCAGAAATGACCTATTTCACCCACCTAAGCCACGACTACGAACACGCGAAGACGGAAACTCTGCTTCCGCCAAACATCCGGCTGGCGTACGATCGGCTGCGGATTCCGATTTAGTCTGGCAGCGGTTTAATCCCACATGTAACGCTCGTCATAGTCGATGCCGTTCTCATCAAGGAACCTTCGAAATTCATCCTCAAATGTGACCCGCTTGTGATGCTCTTCTTGGTTCTGAATATAGCGGACGACGCCCTCGTAATCGTGGGGCCGACCGACGCCGTCCCATAACCGGATTGCCAAGCGAAATCTGAGCACTCTCTCCACTCGGACTTCAGCCAAGCCGTCGAAGCGACCTTGATCTGTTTGACAGTGTCCGCAATCGTAAGCGTCCGGGACAGACCGATCAAGAGGTGAACGTGGTCCGTAAACCCGCCGCATTGGATCGGTGCGCAACCAATGTTCCGAACGATGCCGGAGAAGTAGGGGGAAGAGCCGGTCTTGAATGTCGGTCGTGAGCACGGGTGCACGATGTTTCGTACCAAAAACCAGGTGCAATCAGAACGCGGGCGTGCGATTGAGGCATGGGTCCATTTTGTTCGTTTTTGTGTCCACGGTTTTTGTTGCGCCCATTCAGGGCGCTCGGAGTTATGTCGCTCTGTCCTAGGGTTACGCTTTCTGCCTCCGCGTTGCTTCGGCAGACGCGCTTCACCCTAGGCTAAGGCCTTCTCGCCCCTGCGGGGCTGCGTTTTGGGGCGTGAATGTTGGGCGGCGGGTTTCGCTTTCTGCCTACGCGTTGCTTTGGCAGATGGGCCACGACCTAGGCTAAGGTCTCGCCCCCACGTGGCCGCTTCCTCGGATGCCCATTCGGAAACGACTATTCTTTTCCTATTGGTCGCGGTGTTCCCCGGAACTCGCCGCTTAACCCACCTTCTCTATCCGGAAGCCCGAAGGGCTGAAAAGGCCTTAGCCTAGGGTGGAGCGCATCTGCCAAAGCAACGCGGAGGCAGAAAGCGAAACCCTAGGGCGGCGGTGGTTTCCAACGTGTCCTGAAGGGACACCACCGGGGCCGTGGAGTCTTCGAAAGCCTTCGTTTTGGCTCCGGCGAATCGTAGCCCTTAGCCTAGGGTGGAGCGCATCTGCCAAAGCAACGCGGAGGCAGAAAGCGTAACCCTAGGAAGGCGATGGACTCCTATGTGTCCTGAAGGGACACCACCGGGGCCGTGGAATCGTTGAAAGCCCAATGTGAGCTTTCCGCCCTGGCTATTTCTTCTGGAACACCTTCGACGCAAAATCGGTAAAACACCGCCTCCAAACGTTCCACGTATGCATACCCGGCATTTCCGTGACCCTGGCGGGAACTTGCTGGCCCTTGAACCACTTCTCAATTTGCCGGTTCGCGCCGATCAGGAAATCCTCCGTTCCGCAATACATGCTCACCTCTGGGAAGCTGCCGGAGGTTGGAAACCACTTGTCATAGGGCAGCCCGTACATGATCACCGCCGGGCTGAAGGCGCCTACCGAATCAAACAAAGCGTGATGGTTGATCCCGATATAGAGCGCCTGCGCGCCTCCCATCGAAACGCCCGCGATTGCTCTGGCGCCGGTGCGGTACCCCTTTTCAACCCGGGGCACGATCTCGTTCAAGAGAACCTTGGTGAACGTATCCATGAGCCGCCGCTGCTCATCCGGCATGCCGAACTGAAGTTCCATGTGGTCCGCGACGCCAGGGAAGCCGTAACCATTCGGCATCACCAGGATCATCGGCGTCGCTTTATGCCAGGCGATCAGATTGTCGAGAATGACGCTCGCCTTTCCCCCGGCTTCCCAGGCGGTCTCGTTCTCGGTGACCCCGTGCAGCAGGTAGAGAACGGGATAGACCTTCTTGCCTTCCTCATAACCAGGCGGCGTGTAGACGTAGAAATCCCGGTCCTCTCCCAAGATTCCGGAGCGGTATCGTTGCCGACGAAGCACCCCGTGGGGTACGTTCCCCGGCTCCCAACTCAAAGTTGCGGGCCCCGGCACGTGAACGATGCTCTCCCGTCCGCCGACTGCCACCTCTTTTGAATCCGTGTTTGCCGGGTCGTCGGCGACCACGCCGTCGATCACGAAATTGTAGTTGTAAAAGTCCGGATCGAGTGGCCGTGTGGTCGCCGACCAGACCCCGTTGTCGTCGCGGGTCATAACCAGCTTCGGCAAATCCTCGCCCTCGACCCAAACTTCCTTTGCATTAGGCGCTTTGCACCGGAATGTCACGCGCCCATCCGCCAGAACCTCCGGCGAGCGAACCGATTGCCCAGCCCGCGGCTTTGCCTCTTGGGCGAAGCACGGAACGCAAACGGCAACAAGTGCGACGAGGAGTCCGATCTTCATGACAAAGGAAGCTTACTTGCCGTCCAGCCAAACGGTAGGTCTATCTGGTTTCGCTTGCCCTTGTGCATAGGTGCAAGCCGAAGTGGCGCACCCTCTCTAGGGTGCGAGTCGAGCGAAGCTCGACGAAACTCGGGAAATAGAAGGTCCTAATGGGATTGGCTCTCAGGCGACGCAACCGCTGGAATCCCCTTTACATGTCCGTCGGCATAGGCAGCGTTATTGATTCCGCCGTGTCTTCCAGGGTTAGGCAGCGATTCAAGCCCCGAAACGGCGTTATCCATATCCAAACTCGTATCGAAAAAGGCGGGGACCTTCTCAGGGCTCTCGACTTTCCTAAGGTCGGCCCTGCGAATGGCCTTGTTCATCGCGTAGTGCATGCCTTCCCACTGACCAACGTCAAGCATGTCCTTCGAGTCTTTAGTGTACGGAGCCATCAGGGCCATCCAACGGCTGGGAGGACAACGGTCGTCGTAGTCGTTCGAGTAGATAAGCATCGCCAAGACGGTCTCCTTCAAGTGGGAAAGACAACTTGGCGGAATGCGATCCCCACGGGGACTTTGAAACAGAGCCGCGACGAAAAATGCTCCGAAGAAGACGAATGCGCTCCACTGAACACATCCCCAGCGCCGCTTCTTCATGCCTTATGGACGCTGACCGCAAACCTCCCGGTTCAATGCCACCCAATGCACAGGCTTTGCGTCCTCGCGCGAAACACTCCGGTTCCCAAAGACTCAAAGACTCAAAGACTCAAAGACTCAAAGACTCAGCGACTCAAACACTCAGCGACTCAAACACTCAGCGACTCAAAGACTCAAAGACTCAAAGACTCCTCCAGCCTTTCACATTGAAAAACTTAACACGATTTAGCAGATTTGGCCTAACGGGACCCGGTGAAATTGCCAGTATTTTAATGTGCGCTGTGCACACCTACAGTTGGAGAGTCGGGCGTAATGCCGTTTATAGTTGGCGGGCTTGCAGCGATCGTTGCATTGGCTGCGGGCATCCTTTCGAAGGTTGATCCCGTCGCTACTATATGGCGCGCCAGCCTCGCATTCTTGCTAGGTTGGGTTGGAACACAAGTATGGTACGTGTTCTTTACAGTGCAGAAGTCGGAGGAATCTGCCGAAGGCGTGGGTCCGGAACCATTGGGTAGCCCCGCTGGAGGAAAGAGTCCATAGGAAGAGGATTAATCGATGCCGTTATCTCCTGAACAGTTAAAGCGACAGTGGATGGATTTCAAGGTTTACAAGAGCCCTGAAGCAAGAGCGGAGCTCATAAACCACTACTCCTACCTCGTCAAGATCACCGCCGGACGCCTGGTAACCAGCCTGCCCGGAGGAATGGATAGGGAAGACCTCATAGGCGCCGGAGTCATCGGCCTCGTAAAATCGGTCGACCAATTCGATCCCACCCGAGACGTCAAATTTGAAACGTACGCCATCGCCCTCATCCGCGGCGCGATTCTGGAGATGCTTCGAGACGAAGACTGGGTGCCTCGCTCGATCCGCGAGAAGCTCAAAGCGCTCGACCGGGCGATGATGGCCCTCGAAACCAAGCACGGCCGTCCCGCCACCGAGCACGAGATCGCCGAGACGATTGGGATCAGCATTGGTGAAGTCAACGAGCTCATGGTCCGCATGGGCCGCACCAACGTTTACAGCCTCGACGATATTCTTGCCACCGGCGAGAACGACGATCATATTCATTTTGTCGAGCTCATCGTTGACGAAACGGCCAACCCTGCAGGCGAACTCGAAGGCCGCGAGATCCGAAGAGTCCTCGCCTCCGGCGTGGACAAGCTCCCCGAGCGCGAGCGGCTTGTCATCGCCCTCTACTATTTCGAAGGGTTGACCTTCAAAGAAATCGGCAAGGTCCTCGGCGTCAGCGAGTCCCGCGTCTACCAACTGCACACGCAGGCTATGACGAGGCTGCGCAACTTCATGCATCAGGAGGGTGGCGTACCCACGCGCTAGGAGCGCGGGCCACGTTTAATCGTGGGCGAAATCGACGGCATACCGCAGATATCTCAGATCAGTCCTGCACTGCCCTCGGTGCAGCGCACGGGCGACGGCGGCGCCCGCAAACAGCATCAGCAAGAAGAAGAGAAGCCCCCGAAGCACGACGAAGTCGAACTGACTCATCAGGTCGAGCCGGAAGAGCTCGCCGAAACGGTCGCCCACAAAGAAGACCCACCGCCCAGCAGCCTGGACTTGGCCATCTAGGACGCCAAAATCCTTCGTACACGGGTCGGCCAAGACGTCGAGGAGGCCCGTCATGGTAGCCGCCAATCGCAGCAGGTTGGGCCTCGCTGTTTAGGTCTGGCTTCTATCCCAATCTTCGAACCCCAAGTCTTCAAGTATCAAGCTCATCCGCGTTGGATCGAGGCCTGGACGAAGCTTGAGATTGTGGGCAACAACCCTGAACGGCACCTTCGCCCGGCCTGGCTGAAGGCCGAGGGCCTCCAAAAGGAGTTCGTTGACGATCTCGCTGATGGATTTTCCTTCGCGCTTCGCTTTTTCCTTGATCGCCTTGGCAACCTGAGCCTTCGCTGTAAAGGTTGTTCGGTAACGGTGCATCTTCCATGAGAATATACGGGATGAAAGATGCAACGCGCTACGATGGATATTAATTCGCGGAGTCGGTCACAAGTGCCACGGTGATCGCCCCCTTGTTGTAGTCGCCAGGTCCGTCTTACCAAAGCGTTGTCTCGATCCTGCGCACCGCAAAACGATTCCCGTCATAATCCACTTATGCTTCTGGAAGGTAAGAAGGGAATTGTTCTCAGCATCACAAACAAGAACAGCATCGGCTGGGCCATTGCGGAGGCCGCCGCGCAACACGGGGCGCAAGTCGGTGTCGGCGCGCAGGGCGAGCGTACACTCGAAAACGTAAACAAACTGATTGAAGGCAAACCCGCGTTCAGGCCCCTCACCTGCGACTTCATGGTCGACGAGGACATCGATCGACTTGTGGACGAAGTTAAAGGCGCTTACGGCACGATCGACTTCTTCGTCCATTCCGCCGCCTTCGCAAAGCGCGAAGACCTTCAGGGCCGCTTTATCGACACCTCCCTCGATGGCTTCAACCTCGCCATGGACGTCTCCGCCTACTCCCTCGTGAGGCTTTGCAAAGCTCTGGAGCCGGTTCTCGCAGACGACGCAAGCGTCGTCACCATCAGCTACCTTGGAAGCACCCGATACGCGCCAAACTACAACGTCATGGGCCTTGCCAAAGCCGCGCTGGAAGCGGCCGTTCGTTACCTCGCGGCAGACCTAGGCGAGCGCGGCATTCGCGTGAACACCCTTTCGCCGGGACCGGTGAATACCGTCGCCGCCCGCGGCGTCAAGGGCCTCATCGACATGATTGGCTATGTCCAAGACCGGGCGCCCCTGAAACGACCCTACGGGCAAGCCGAAGTGGCTGGCTCCGGCGTCTATCTCTTGAGCGATCTTAGCCGCGGCGTCACCGGTCAAATCATCTTCGTCGACAGCGGCTACAACATCGTCGGTATGTAAATGCGCGTTCTCACCGTCCCCAATTGGTCTTTTGGAAGGGAAACTGCGCTCCTGCGCGAGTTCGCCGACCGGTTCCCGAGCGATGGCCTGACCCTGCACTATCTCGAGGCCGACCTCGACCACAACCGCACGGTTAGCGCCTTTGCCGGCGAGCACGAGCTCGTCTTCGACAAGCTGATCGAACTCGCAGACATCGCCTTTGACCGCATCGACCTGAACCACCACATGGGAGTTCATCCCCGGATCGGAGCACTCGACGTATGTCCGTTCGTCACCCTGCCCGAGTGGGACGTTCCTTTCGAGGAGCTGGACAAAAAAGTCGGAGAGTTTGCAGACCGGATCGCAGCACGATTCGATTTGCCCATCTTCCTCTACGAGAAGTCTGAAAAGGGCCGCCACGAGGCCGACTTGCCTTCACTGCGGAAAGGTGGATTCGGCGGCTTGGCCGACCGCGAACTCAGGCCCGATTTTGGCCCGGCAAAAGCCCACCCAAGGCTGGGGATCACCATTATGGGTATTCGAGACTTCCTCATCGCCACAAACGTGAATCTCGCCACAAGTGAGCTTAAAGTGGCAACCGAGATCGCCAAACGCATTCGCACCCTTCGTCTTGACGGCGACGAGCGGTTCCTTGGTGTGAGGGCTCTCGGCTTCCCCCTCGCATCGAAGCTGATGACCCAAGTCAGTCTTAACCTCACCCTCCCCGATATCACCTCCGTGGACCCTATCGTGGAGTGGATCTATGCAACCGCCCGCGAGGCCGGCGTGAGGATTGCCGGAACCGAGTTAATCGGCGTTATCCGGGAGAGGGACGTCCTCGGCGCCAGCCGTGTGCCCTTCAAGCAAGAACAAGTGGTGGATAGGGTTCGTCGGTGAGCTACGACCTCGGTTTCCTGGGCGGCGGCCAACTTGCTCGCATGAGCATCCAGGCGGCTCAGAGAATGGGCCTGAAATGTCTCTCGCTCGACCCAGGAGGGAACACCCCCGCCAGCCAGATCGCGGACGCCGCGATCGGCAGCTTAGACGACCCAGAAGCCATCGCACAAGTCTTTCGCAAGTGCGCCAAGGTCACCCTCGAGAACGAATTCATCCCTGCCCAAGCGATACGCGACGCCCAAGACCTCGTCGGCAGCCCGAGTCCCTTGGTCCCAGGGGCCGAGGTCCTTGCGACAATCCAGGACAAGCTCCTACAGCGCCACGCTTTGCTGCAAGCAGGCGTGCCGTCGCCCAAGGCAGTTCCTTTGGAGGGCGATGGCGAGGGTGCGGCGGCCAAGTTAGGGTTTCCGATGGTGCTCAAAGCGCGTTTCGGCGGCTACGACGGCAAAGGCACGCGTTACGCGAAAACGGAGGCCGACTTAGGCGCCCTCAAACCGGAATGGCAAAGCGGCGGGTGGCTGGCGGAAGAGTTCGTGCCATTTCGGCGCGAATTGGCCGCCATGGTGTACCTCTCAGAGTGGGGGGCGGGGTGTTTTCCGACCATGGAGACGGTGCAGACCAACCATGTTTGCGATTTGGTGTATCCCAGCGGTGCGGATGGATCCGCGATTGCCCTGGCGGCGGTGGAAGCGATTGGAGGCTACGGCCTCTTCGGCGTCGAGATGTTCGAGCTCGACTCGGGCGACATTCTAGTTAACGAAATCGCCCCGAGGCCGCACAATACAGGCCATTACACGCTTGATTGGGGCGCCGTGAGCCAGTTCGAGCAACATGTGCGCATCGCCATGGGCTTCCCCCTTGCCAAGCCCGAATCCTACCTTCCCGTATGCATGGCAAACCTGCTGGGCCGCACGGGCGAGTTCAATCTGGTGGAGGCCACGAAGGCCGCCCTTTCGGACGGCGCTACGCGGGTCCACTGGTATGCCAAAGCCGAAATGCGCCCAGGCCGCAAAATGGGCCACATCAACGTTGTGGGGCATCCGGCGCAACCAACCATGGAGCTGGTTGACCGCGCCGTCAAAGCAAGAAACCGTTTTTTGGCCCAACCTACTTCAGCTTCCCCGCGATCCAATCCACTGAGTCGCCGTTTGCCGCCGGAGGCAGAAAGTGGTCGGATTCGTACCATTTGATCGACCGGTTCGCCTGGGGAAAAGCATTATAAAGACGGTCGGTGGCGCTTCGGGGCATGATAGTGTCCTTCGTGCCGTTGAGCATAAAGACCGCCGCCGAGCAGTGCGGAGCATAAAGACTACACGAACCGTCGAGGGCGGCATCACGCATATTGGCGGGGATGTCTGCCAGGAAAGGAACCACTGGGTCTCCGCCAACCATCAATGCCATCGCCTTGACACGGCTGTCGACTGCCCCCCAAATGCTCCCCATAATCGAGCCCATGCTGTCCCCAATGACTCCGACTCGGCCACCGTCGATTTCGGGTCGCAAGGAGATAAAATCGAGCAATATGCGGTTATCAACGATGCCCTTAACCGTCGCCCGATTCAGCAAACCAAGCACGCTTCCGTCCGAATCTGTCTTCAGGATCGCCTGAAAAAGGTCGCCTTTGGAGACGACAAAAGCGCCCATAATTTTCCCGAAAGCCGTCTTATCTGCTTCTGTCTGCCGCTCACCGTGTCCAGGGGCGTCGATCGCCGCGTAAGCGATCCCGTGCTGAATAAGGTCGTCCCCTAGGGTCTTCGCCATGTACTCCTTGTTGCCCCCCAGACCGTGGAGCAAGATCACGACTGGAAACTTCCCAGTTCCCTTTGGTTCGACCAATATTGCGTGTACGGTATCCCCTGGCGACCCTGTGAAAGTGAACTTGAAGCTAGGCTCGTCCCCGACGACCTTTACAAAGGTGGGGGCGGCAGGAGGGCTGTAATTGTAAGCCGCTTGGAGGGACGCCCAAGAGGGCGCCGCCGACTGTGCCACAACAAATGCCAGGGCTGGTAAGAACATGGTGTGATTGTATCTTGCTACGGGGGGGACGCATGCACTTTGTCCCCAGGGCCCCGGACGGTGCAACGGATAATCCTGGCTGTCGGCGACTGAAGGACCGTTGCCCCCGTAGTAGTAAGCCCGTGACGTCGTGCAGCAGAAGTCAAGGCGGATTGAAGCCGTTACTAGCTTTGAACCGTGCGTTGAACGAGTTATCCTAGCGAGGTCGTGGAAGAGCAAGTCCGGCGGTGTCCAAAGCCCCAAATCTTTGCGAACCGGTCCGCCGTCCTTCCAATGGCACGTGTCAAGCAAAACCCATGATTTCTGGCTCTGACTCAAATCGAATCCTCAACGCTTTGGAAGCATCCAGCAACTGGGGGGCTGAGCTTCGCCGGGAGGCGATGGCCCTCATCGACGATCTGCCGAACTACGATTGGTGCGGCATTTATAAGCTGGAAGGGGCGATGCTGGTACTCGACGAATATGTAGGCGAACGCACGGAACATACACATATCCCCATAGGAAGAGGCGTTTGCGGGGCTGCGGTGGAAGCCAATGCGAACCAACTTGTTGCCGACGTGCGTTCCTTGGACAACTACCTATCCTGCAGCTTGAAAACAAGATCAGAGATCGTGGTGCTTATCTACAATGATCAAGGCGCGATCCTTGGTCAAATCGATATCGACGGCCACACTGTCGGGGCCTTTGATCGCAGCGATGAAGAGTTCCTTGAGAACGTGGCGAAGATGTTGGCCGTGAGATGGTAAGGTTAAATATATCGTCTGGCGTTGGCTAGCGACCGGGGAACCGCAGTCAGCGGATCCTCCTCTCCTTCGTATTCCATGCTAAGCCATCCGTCGAAGCCAGCCTCTTTCAACGCCGCGATGCAGGCGTGGAGGTCGACCATGCCCTCTCCGATCGCCGTTCCCGAGTAGCGCTCCCCGTTCAGAGCGCCGTAAATCCCCTCCGGGTCCCTCTTGAAGTCCTTGAAGTGCACCATGTTCGCGTACCGCGCGACTTCTCGAATCGCCTCGTGGCTGGGTTGGTTCACCAGCAGGAAGTTGCCGGTGTCTGGGTTGGCGCCCAGGGCCGAGTTGCCCGCCAGCGCCCGCACGTCCTCGATGATTCCGCGCACCTGCTCGCCGCGCCCTGCCAGGCTTCCGTGGTTCTCGAGCGCTAACTTGACCCCATGCTCCTCGGCGTAGGTTGAAGCCTTGGCGAGCCCCTCGATGATCCAACCGCGCGCTTGGTCGAACGTGATGCCTTCCGCTACGTCCCCTGCGAACACGCGCACCACGCCCGCCCCGAAATGGCCTGCCTCGTCCACTCCAAACTTAATCTTGCCGAGCTGTTTTTCCCTTTCCTCGGGCGACGTCTTGGCGAAGTTTTGCGCGACGGAGAAGATGGGGCAGGGCAGCCCGGTCTCCTTTAGCGCTTCCAGTGCCAGCGGACGTTCCGCTTCGGGATCGGTGTAGAAGAAATCGAGCAACTCGACTCCGATGGCCCCGATCTTTTTTGCCTCCCGGATGAAACCTGGAATGTCCATAGCGCCGCCCTTGACCGTGCGGTAATAGCTGTACATGCTTACGGCGAGCTTCATGGCTTTAGGCGAGGGGCAATCTGTATTGGGGCAAGGGAGGCCAACGGCCGACCTGTCTTTCGGGCAGAAGCCTGAACCCCGCCCGGCGTGTAATTGAAGCTGGACATCAGGGGCGAAACGAAAAGCGCCAAGGCGAAGACGGCGACCGCGCAGAGGAAGCTGGCACTGAAAGTGCCTGTTCCCATCGGCGCCAGCACAACCTTGTCCTCATCTTCTTCCGCGACAAAGGCTGCGCGTGCGATGGCGAGGTAGTACGCGATGCTGATGATGGAGTTCACCGCAAGCACGATGGCGAGCCATCCCATGTTAGAGCGAAGGGCGTCGTTGATGATAAACAGCTTTCCGATAAATCCGGAGGTCGGCGGAATCCCGATCAACGAGGCCATGAAGATCACGAGGGCGGCGGCCGCAAATGGCTCACGCTTATAGAGCCCGTGCAGGTCCGCCAACGTGGTCTTTTCCCTGCCGCTCTTTGCGACCAGGGATATCACCGCGAACGCGCCGATAGTCATGACCGAATAGCTCAGCAGATAATACGCCGTGGCGGCGTAACCAACCTCGCCTTCCGCCGGATTCTGCATCGACTTACAGTGCGCCAGTATCGCGACCAGGATGTAACCCGCATGGGCAATGCTGGAATAACCCAGAATGCGCTTGACGTCCTGTTGGAGAAGCGCCACGAGGTTTCCTATCGTCATCGTAAGCACGGCGATAACCGACATCGCCGGAATCCAGTAATCGGCCATCGGCACCGCCGCGTCGAGCACGCGGTACAGAGCGGCGAGGGCGGCGATCTTCGATCCGGCTGCCATGAAAGCGGTCACGTTGGTGGGCGCGCCTTGGTAAACGTCGGGCGTCCACTGGTGGAACGGCACAAAGGCGCTTTTAAACGAGAGCCCGACCAAGATGAGGCCCATGCCGAAGAGGAGCAGGGTATGGGTCGTGCCGTCTCCGTTGGCCCAAGTGGCGGCCATGTCGTCGATCCGCAAAGAGCCGCTCGCGCCATAGACGAACGCGATGCCATAGAGGAGGAAACAACTAGCGAAAGCGCCCAGGAGGAAGTATTTGACCGCCGACTCCTCCGACTTTTCCTCGCTACGGCTCATACCGGCCATAACGTAGAGGGCGATCGAAAGCACTTCGAGTCCCAAAAAGATGACCAGAAGGTTCTTGCTCGTCGCCATCAGCATGGCCCCTGAGCTTGACCAGAGCACGAGCGGATAGAACTCGCCGAAGGGTATCCGCTTTTGCCGAAGGTAGTTCTCGCTAAAACAGATGCAGAGGAAGCATGCTCCTACGACCAACAACTGCATGACGATGCCGAACGAATCCAGCAGGAACATGTTGCCAATCGTTTCTTTCTCGCCGCCGCCCCAAACGGCCCCGCCCGCGCCCGCGCCGGAAAGCTGTTGGCAGAGAACGTAAGCGGCCACCCCCAGGCCGAGCAAACTCGCGCCGACGATAATCTGGTTCTTGTTGGCGGGCCGGATGATTTCGATCAGCAGCGCCACGATACCCGTCGAGATAACGATCAGGATCGGAAGGAGCGGGCCAAAGTCGATCTGAGGGATGGGGAAGGATGAGTTAAGCATTAGTTGCGGCCACCCCTTGTTTGACCCATTGATGAAGGATCCCGTAATTGCTTCCAAAGAGAATGTCCGCTTCGGGGTCGGCGGTTGCAAGCGCGCCTTTGCGCAGTTTCCTCAACGTGGCGAGGGAAACCTCGGTTCTTTCACAATCCCAAGCGAAAATGGTCGCGGGAAGATCGCTGACGAAGTCCAGATAGGTCTCCGGTCCTCCTTCGACGAACAACACGTTCAAGCTATCTTTCCATGTTGCCTGAAGAATCTCGCGGTCGGTCTCCAGGTAGTGCCCGCCATATTGCATGGGGCTCGAATACGTCGGTTCGGCGCCCTGTAATCGGTAGAAAACACCGTCGGCGCCTGCCTGTCGTGCTGCCGCGAACTCGTTCAGGGTCTGCTTTATCAGGCCGTCGAGGATCTCTTCGCCTTTCTTCGGGTCCTCCTGCAGTACGCGATTAAGCCCCAGCGCCTTTTGGAGCGACCTCGCGAACGGGCTGAGAACCTCTGCTAGCACGATCCTCGACTTGTTCGCCCGGTTGACGATCCGATCCAGTGGCAGTATGGCCGCATCGGACTGCATTCCTTCGCTAGGCCAAATGATGATCGGCTTTTCGTCCAAGGGATGGCCGTCGACTGCCGCACGCAGCTTTTCGAGCGAGGTCATCGGCGTGCCTCCAGAGTGCTTTTCGTTACGATCCTGCCGGCGACGTTGACCCGCATTTGTTCGTCCGACCACAGGGGCCTTTCACCCTTCTGGTTAACCGCCATCCCGCGTGTCGCCGAGATCGAAGCCTCCATCGGCTTCAAGAACGTATCGGGGTGGAATCCTCCCCAAAAGATGAATAGGATGAGACACCCGCACATCGCGATTTCCCAGGGCTTCAAGTCTCGGAGCACCTGGTTGGCGGGGTTCTTGTTCTCGCCATAGAACATCTTCTGGAACATCCAAAGGAGATAAATGGCAGCGAGGATGACCCCGAGCCCGGCGACAACCCCATACCAAATCGTTAAGTTGTGCGACCCCATGAAACCGGCCTGGAACGTGCCCAGAAGGGCAAGGAACTCGCCCACGAAGCCGTTCGTGCCCGGCAAGCCGACGCTACTGAGCATCACGATAAGGAAGATCGCCGCATAAATTGGCATTTGCGCTTTAAGCCCGCCGTATTCCGAAAACAGTCGCGTGTGACGACGCTCATAGATAAGGCCGATGAGCAAGAACAAAGCGCCCGTGCTAATGCCATGGCTCAACTGTTGCAGGGAGCCGCCCATCATGCCGGCGTGGGTGAGCGAGAATATTCCTATCAGCACAAAACCCATATGCGCCACCGACGAATACGCGACGAGTCTCTTGACGTCGGGCTGGACGGCGGCTACAATCGCCCCGTACAGAATGCCGATGATGGCGAGGATCATAATCGGAACGACCATCTGGCCAATCACGTCGGGAAAGAGCGGCAGGACGAAGCGCAAGAATCCGTAGGTTCCCATCTTCAGCAAGACGCCGGCAAGAATGACCGAGCCAGCCGTCGGGGCCTCGGTGTGGGCATCCGGCAACCAGGTGTGGAACGGAAACGCCGGGCATTTGACGAGAAAGGCCACCGCGAACGCCCAAAAGATCCACGCTTCGAGCTGAAATGAGCCAGCCCAAATCTTTCCATTCGCAACGTTGGTCTGAATGTCGATAATGCTGAATGAGGCGATCCCCGTCGCGGACTTTTGAAGCTGGTAGAGAGCGATCATTCCTACCAGCATGAAGATCGAGCCTGCAAACGTGAAGATGAAGAACTTCACTGCCGCATAGGCGCGCCGCTCCCCGCCCCAAATATTGATAAGCAGGTACATCGGCACCAGCGTCGCTTCGAAGAACGTGTAGAACAAGATCAGGTCGAGCGACATGAACACCCCGAGCATGGCCGTCTCGAGGATGAGCATAGTGATCATGTAGGTCTTGACCCGCTTCTCCACGTAGAAGCTGAACCAGATCGAGATCACGCTTAGGAAGGTGGTCAGCAGCACAAGCCAGAGGCTGATGCCGTCGATACCCATGCGGTAGTTGATGCCAACCTGGGAGATCCACGGAACGTATTCAACAAGTTGAAACTGATACTTGGCCCCGTCGAATCGGGGAAGGATCATCAACGAACACAGGAACGTGAGCACGGAGACGATCAGTGTGAAATAGCGCGCCGCCTTCACTTCCGAAGCCGGCATGAAGAGAAGAACGAGTACTCCGACTAGCGGCAGGAATGTAATCGCGGTCAGGAGGGGAAATCCGGACGAGGTCATTTCGCACCCGCCATAAACACGCTGATCACGATCGCTAAAATGAGAATCCCTCCGAACGTCATCGACATCGCATAGTTGCGAACATAACCGGTCTGCATCTTCCTAAGCGTCCGGCCCGCGCCCATGGCGACCGCGCCAATACCGTTCACGATGCCGTCGACGAGTCCAACGTCGAGAATCTTCCAAATGCCGGTCCCGATTTCGCCTCCGCCTTCCACCCCGGAGTTGACCACGGCGGCGTCGTAGCCGAACTGATTGCCAGCCCATTTTCGGAACGGGCTCCATTTGTTTAGGTCCCAGCCTTCCTTCTTGGGCAGGCCTTTCCGGTAGACGAGATAGCCGATCGTGAGTCCGCCCAGTGCGGCGATAATCGAGTAAAGAGTAAGCGGAATGTTGCTCGCTTCACCGGGGACGACGCTCTGCGTAAGGACCGCCAGCTTGCCTTCAGGATAAAGCCAGTTGCGGAAAGCCTCGTTGTTGTGAAGCAGGAAGCCGCCCACTGCGGAGAGTGCGGCGAGGATCACGAGCGGCCACCACATGCTTGGCGGGACCTCGTGCGGCTCGTGGTTTAAATCTAGTTCGTGATGATGCTCCGCCGGCGTGTCCGCGGCGCGCCGCGCCATCTCTTCCTCAGTGTAATAGAAGCCGAAAACGTCCTCCCCGTGATGGGTGTGTGCGTGCTCGTGAGCGGCGTGATGAGCATGTGATTCGTGATGCGGGTGAATCTGGCGCCACCGCTCCTGCTTGCCGAAAAAGGTCAGCATGGCGAGCCGCGCCATATACCAAGCCGTTAGCATAGCCACGAAGAGCGCCACATAGCCAGAGATCATGCCCAGGTTGATCCCTTGGGCGATCGCGTGCTGATTTCCAATTGCCGCGCCAAGGATGGCTTCTTTGGACCAAAAACCGGAGAGGCCGGGGAATCCGGCTATCGCCAGAGTGGCGATGAGCATCGTCCACGCGGTGATTTTCAAATACTTGTAGAGGTTGCCGTAGTTCCTCATGTCCTGGTTGTGGGCCATGGCGTAGATCACCGCGCCGGATCCAAGGAAGAGGCAGGCCTTGAAGAAGGCGTGGGTAACCACGTGGAACATGCCTGCCCAATAGGCGCCCGCGCCGCACGCAACGAACATGAAGCCAAGTTGCGACACCGTCGAATAGGCGAGAACCTTCTTGATGTCCGTCTGGCCGAACGCAATCAGGGCCGCGAAGAGCGCGGTAAATGCCCCGATACAACAAACCACCGCGCTTGCGAAGGGCGACAGTTCATAGAAGACGTGCATCCGGTTGACCATGAACACCCCGGCAGTGACCATGGTGGCCGCATGGATGAGCGCGGACACGGGCGTTGGGCCGGCCATCGCGTCGGGCAGCCAGAAGTAGAGGGGGAACTGGGCCGATTTGCCGCAAGCGCCGATGAACAGCAGAAGGGCGATCGCCGTCGCCGTGTCCGGATACAGGATCAACTTAGTCGCTGCGGGAAGAATGTAGTCGTAGCTGAGCCAACGGCCATCCTTCGGAGCTCCGAACTCGCCTGCATGGGTCGCGTAGAAGCTGAAGATGAGGAACATGCCCAGGGTTAGACCCCAGTCGCCGATCCGGTTGACGATAAACGCCTTGTTGCCAGCCTTGGCGTTGGCGACGTCCTTGTACCAAAAGGCGATCAGCAAGTAGCTGCAAAGACCCACCCCTTCCCAGCCGATAAACATTAGAACCAGGTTGTTAGCTAGGACTAGGATCAGCATGCAGGAGATGAACAGGTTTAAGTAGGTGAAAAAGCGGCTGTAATCCTGTTCTTCGCCCATGTAGCCAGTGGCGTAAAGATGAATAAGCGCGCCTACGCCAGTGATGACCAACACCATCGTCATCGAGAGCGGGTCGATAAGCGTCTCAAAAGGAACGTTCAGCGTCTGAATGTGAATCCAGTCGCAGAGCGTTACGATTTGGGAACGGGCTTCGGGCGCCAGGTTCGATAGCGCGAGCGTGACGATTACCCCCAGCACGAAAGCGATCGCGATCGGAAGCACCGCCAGCGTTCCCATTACGCGCCGCCCTTTGGCGACGCCCATCGAATCGATGACCCTCTTGCCGAACAGCGCCTGAATCAGCGAGCCCGCGAGCGGGAGCCCGAGAATAATCCATATCAAGCTGTTTGTGCTACTTCCCATCCTATCCTCGAAGCAGGCTCATTTCGTCGATGTCGATGCTCTGGCGCAACCGGAAAATGGCCATGATGATGCCGAGCCCAACCGCGACCTCGGCCGCCGCGACCGCCATCACGAAAATGACGATGACCTGGCCGGACATTGCGGTTTGCAAGACGTTGTGCGGGATCGTCCCGACCACGGCCTTGGCGGGCGTCACCGGGCCGTATCGGGCAAAGGCGAGAAATGTCAGGTTCACCGCGTTCAGCATCAGTTCGATGCACATGAAGATCACGATCGGATTTCGGCGAATCATTACGCCGATCATTCCCATCGTGAACATGAAAAGCCCCAGCCCTACGTATGCCCCCAGGGGAACCATCAGATCTTCCTCTTGGCCAGCATGATGGACCCAACGATGCCAATGAGCAGCAAAACGCTTGCGACTTCAAACGGCCAAACATAAGTGGTGAACAAGGCACGGCCAACTGCCTGCGGAGACCCGTAGTCGTCGGGAGACGTCGTGGCCGTGATCGTCGCGAGTGGCCTCAGAACCTGACTGCCGATCATGCCGAAGAGCACCAGTCCGAGTAAGATTCCAATCGCTTTCTTTAACAAATCGGGCGGTTCCCGCAGTAAGTGAGCCGCGCCAAGGTTGAGCAGCATGATCACGAAAAGGAAGAGCACCATGATCGCGCCCGTGTAAACGATAACCTGGGTGATGCCGAGCAGTTCGGCGTTCAGGGTGAAGTAAAGGAAAGCCAACGCAAAAAAGTTCGCGATGAGGCACAGTGCCGAGCGCACCGCGTTGGGCGACACTACAACGCCTACGGCTGCAAGAGCCGCAATGCCCGCAAGGGCGCCAAAAATGGTGAGTTTCGCCAGTTCGTCAGACGGCGGCAATTTCCTTTTCCCTCACACTTGTTCCCTCCAACCCACTCGTCAACACAACCTTTCTCACTTCCAAGGTCTCAAATCGCTCCGAAGACAACTTGCGCACCATCAAATAGATGAGGAACGCAACGAATAGACCTCCGAAATACGCCGCCCAGCCGAGGCCAAAGCGGTTCGCTCCGCCTGGGTCGGTAACCACAACCCAGAGGCCCACCAGCATAAAGTTCGCGACCGCAAACGGAAGCAGCGACCGCCATCCCAAGGCCATCAACTGGTCGTAGCGCAGCCGCGGAAGGGTCGCGCGAATCCAGATGAAGCAGCTGAAGAAGAACGAAACCTTGCCGAGGAACACGATTCCCGCAAGTGACTCGTTCAACTGCTGAACCTGCCCAAGCCCTAACGCGCTCCAGTCGAAAGGCAAAGCGTGATAGCCGCCGCAGAACACGGCGACGAAAATGGCGCTGAACACGAACATGGCCGCATACTCGCCCATAAAGAACACGGCGAACTTCATGGAGCTGTATTCGGTGTGGTAACCAGCAATGAGCTCGTTTTCCGCCTCAGGCAAGTCGAAGGGTGCGCGGTTCGTTTCCGCGATCGCGCAGATCGCGAAGATCATAGCCGCGATAAATCCGAAGGGAGTCAAAATCAGCCAGTTCTGCACCTTCGGAACAACGCCCCATAGCAGCGTCTCCTGGTACTTGACCATGTCGGTCATCCTGAGCGACCCGGTGGCGAGCACAATCGCGGCGAGGGACATACCCATCGCAAGCTCGTAGCTGATGAGTTGGGCGGAAGACCGAAGGCCGCCCATAAGCGAATACTTGTTATTGGAGGCGTAGCCTGCGAGCACGATGCCGTACACTCCCAGCGAGCTGACCGCCAGTACGTAAAGAACGCCGATATTGACGTCGGCGATAGGCGTGAGCGCCGTATTAGGCCCCCAGGGCAGCGTGCCCCCAAGGGCAAAAGCGGGGAACAAAGCCACGGCAGGGGCGGTGAAATAAACCAGCCGGTCGATGGCCGCAGGAGTGATATCCTCCTTCATGAAGAGCTTCACGCCGTCGCAGATGGTTTGAAGAAGTCCCTTCGGCCCGACCCGGTTGGGGCCGATGCGGTCCTGCATCCAGCTCAAAAGCCGCCGCTCCCACCAAATCAAACCCGGCACGAGAAGCAGAATTGGTACGACCAAGATGAGCACACGGGCGGTCGCCCCCCATATCCCATGTTCCGAAAGCCCCTGATAAGACAACCAATATTTGAGGAAGTCAAGAATCTTGCTCATCGGGCCGTGATAACTTTACCTGCTCTGGAGTGCGGCGGCGAACATTTGGAGTGCGCTGGCTTTGCGAGCCCTGAGTAATGTCGAAGGGACGGCGTTTTGTCTTTGCGGCAGCTTGATGCAGCAACATTGCGGGACGCGACAAATGATTGCTCGAACCTGCCAGCCCCTCGGCGCCAACCCCCACGATCTAAGTGGTCGCACGCACAAGTACAGTTTCCACCAAATTTGGGACACGACCCAAGCCCCCAACACCAACACCCAACACCCAAAAACAACACCCAAAAACAACACCCAACACCAACACCCAACACCAACACCCTCTACCCCAACCCAAAGCCCAAGGCCCAAGGCCCAAGGCCCAAGGCCCAATGCCCAAGGCCCAATGCCCAAGGCCCAATGCCCAATGCCCAATGCCCAAGGCCCAATACACCCAACACCCAACACCCAACACTCAACACTCAACACCCAAGCCCAACCCTAGCCCCCAATATATCCCGGCAGCCCCTTCGCCTTCGGCGATTTGCAGATTCGAAGCGCCTCGGTCCGTGCCTCTTCAAAGTCGTCCACTACCGGGTGGGTGGCGAGGTTCGCGCGGAAGTAGTTCGCCCACTGAAACTCGGCAAACGGTACCTCGCTCTTGAGATAGCCCCCTGCTTCCCGCACAAGCCAAGCAAGGCTGCGAAATGGGTCGTCGCCGATTCCTCGTACCGAGTCCGGCAGATTCTTGTAGGAATGTGGCCCTCCTCCGAAAGGATCGTAAAGGTGGCACCAGTTCTTGGAGGCCAGCTTCTTCCAGAAAGCCCCAACCGTTAACGCGGAAAGATCCTCGAGCTGAGAAATATACACCACCTCGAAACCGGCCTCCCAACAAGCACGAACGAGGTGGTGATGGTCGATGAGGAACCGTCGCTTCCTAGGCCCAAGAACGAACGGCACAGGGTGCGCCTTCAAATAGTCTTGTCGCGTGTGTTTCCCCATCGAGCCAAGCTCCTTGATCTTCGCGTCCACTTCATACATGCCAAGCGCAAGCTGGGTGGGATAAAGATCGAGCACCGGTGACTTCATATCGGCATTCTATCCCGGTGAGAGGGACAGTTAGCGCAGCCCCAACGGGGCTTAATATCTCAGCAAGCGGTTTTCAACCCTGAGCCTGAGCCAGAACCCTCCGGTGTCCTGAAGGGACACCATATAATTCACCCGACCACAAACCCGCCGCCAACCGGCCCAAAGCGGAGCGTCACCGGCGCGGGCCGCATCAGCCCCTCCAAATCTGGCCGAACAATTTCCTCCGCGATCTCCGCCCAGAGGACCTCGCGGTCGACGAGGCTGGACATGAAGAGCCGGTCCAATCTGTCCTCAACGGAAGTTACGCCCAAGTCGTCCATTGTGAAAATGGAGACGATGGGGGTTAGGGAAAAAGCGCCCCGTTTACTCGGGCACAGCAACCCAATCGTAGGGGCAGTTGCGGCACTTGTTGCCGCAGCACGTGCCCCGTTTGAGCAAAAACTCCCGGGTCAGCGCGCCGTTCTCGTCGAAGATGTCTTCGGATAGGGGAGGATCGGCCGGTTGCAACGAACCGTTCGAACCCGAGTCCTCGCCCCCAGGAGTGTGATTGAGATTGGGATCCAACGGGTCGCTCAGCCACCCCTCATGGCCATAATTTCCGCATTGTCTCGGCTCGAGTGGCGAAGCGAGGAAATTCGGGGACTTCAGCCAAAGACCAATCCCTCAAAGCTCTAAGTCCCCTTCTTCCCTGAATCTAGACTCATGATGGTTCCGATCAGCGTTTTTTCAGCGCCGCCTTGATCGCCGGATTGAATTGCGCGTAGGGCCATGGTGACCTCTTGCGCTTCGCTTGTCCGGCCTTCATTTATCAGGAGCATTTGGGTTTTCTGGAGTTCCGAAACCGCCGCCGCCGTGGTGATCTGCTGAGTCTTGAGTCCCATCAGGGTTTTCTCGACCAACCTCGATGCCTGCTGAATGTCCGCCGCCTGCCGGACTCTGGGGTTGACCGGAGCCGAGTAGCGGGCCGAGTCTGCCGTGAACTCCAAGATGAAGTCGAGGTTGATGACCTCTTGCTTACCGCTTACCCCGTCGTCATAGCTTAGCTTGCCGGCTGCGACCCGGTAAAAGCCGAGCGGATGGTTGGTAAAGTCGAAGTCGAGCACTTGCTGGAGGGTCGAACCCCGCTCCAAGTCGGCAAGGGAGTAGTTGAACTCGGTGGGAGAAAGGGGTTGCGCGCCGGTAGTATTGCGCAGCGTCACCCATCGCGCCGTTTTCAGGTTCAGGCTGAGGTTGCGCGCAATAACCGTCATGAGCTTCTCAAGCTCGGTTCGGAAGATCTCCGGAATGAGCTCAGGCTGCATGATGTAATAGTAGTTTCCGCCCGCTCTCTTGGCCATGCTCGCCAAAAGCTCCTCGTTGTAGTCGGGGCCGAAGCCGAGAAACGTGGCCGTAATCCCCCGGCTCTTGATATCCGAAGCGAGCCCGGTGAGGGCGTTGAAATCTTTGATGCCGGCGGTCGGGTCGCCGTCGGTAAGCACGATCATTCGCGCAACCCTGCCCGGGTCGTTCACGGTAGCGATGTGCTGGGCGGCCAGCGAGATCCCGCCGTGAAGGTTCGTGGTATTCCCAGGCATGATGCGCGCGATGCCGTCCTTGATGGCCTGCCGGTTCGTCACCCGCTGCGGCGGCATGAGCGTATCCACCATCTCCTCAAACGTCACGATGCTGAGAACGTCGTCCGGGCTGAGCAAATCGACCACGTAGGCGCAAGCCTGCTTGACGTAGTCGAGGGGTGGGCCTTCCATCGAGCCGGAACGGTCGATGACGAGGCTCAGATTCAAAGGCGTGCGCGTGCCCCCCGCCATTCCCCCTACCGCGTTTCCAGCGGCGATGAAGTCGATGAGAAACTGCTCCCTCGCCGGGCCGTTCGCCATGGTGGCTTCGCGGCTTGCGATGACTTCAGCCATCAGACCCTTGCCGTTTGGAGCAAGCGCGTTGACGTTCATCGCCACCGTCGCCAGTGGGTCGGAAGCGGCATTGATCGCCATCATTTGGGTGCGCATGGGGTCGTTCTGGTTGGGCGCCCCGGTGAGCATGGTCTTATTTGGGTCTATTCGTTGAGTTGGGTCCATGAGATGTCATTCGACGCGAAACGTCGTAACTCCTATTCTAACGGTATCGCCCTTCGAGATGGTTGCCGCCTGTACCGGTTGGTCGTTAACGAACGTTCCGTTCGTGGAACCGAGATCGGTCAGGATGATCCCTCCAGGGGTGGCCATGAAGCTGGCGTGCCTGCGGGACGCGCCGGTATCGAAGCTCAAAGTGATGCCAGGGGCTTCGCGCCCGACTTCCAAATTTGCGCCGATCGGAAACCGCTGTCCGCTCAACGGGCCCGTGGTCGCAACCAGAACCGGACCGCTCATAGGCGCGGCGGGAGCGGCTGGCGCCGGGATCGGCTGGGGCGTCATCACCTGGGTCGGGACGGATTGAGGAAAGGGAACGTTAGGCATGGCTACCGTCGGGGCAACGGCCGGCATCACCGCGGCAGGCACGCTTGGCTGGAAGGGGGCCATGCCGACTGGCGCACCGGAGCCTTGGGGCGCCATCGCAAAATGCTGCTGGGCACGCAGCATCTCTCCCGCGTTGATGGGCGCCTGCCCAACTTTCATCAGAAACTGTAGTCCGTAGCTGCCGATCTGGATCATGGCGCCATGGAACAGGGGAACCTGGGTGATTCTCTGCCCATTCACGTAGGTCCCTGACGGGGAGTTCTCGTCGGTCAGGATGTATTGGTCTCCGTTGCGAGCGATGGTTGCATGCCGCGGAGCGACTGCGGAATCGCCAAACAGCGGCACCTGGCACATCTCTCCCCGGCCGATAACGGTAAGGGGGCCATCGACGAACCATTCTCGGCCCTCGTTGCGACCGAGGCTGAGGCGAAGCCACGCAGTCTTGGCGTAGTTTTCAACCAACCCCACGAAGAGGCCGACGCCAGCGCCAAGGAGGATGCAGTATAGGGCTCGTCCGAATATGCCGACCTCGGTCACGCCGGTCGCTCCCCTGAGATTGACAACGAGCGGCCCGAACATATCGCTGACCGGATCGAACAAGATCGCCCCGATAGCTCCGCCAATCAGGCCCCCCACCGCCCCCATTATCGCCCTTCGGATATTCAAGGAGCTTGCGCCTATCCCAAGGCCAAGGAAGATGCCTACTGGCGTAAGCGCAAGGATCCGAATGGGAATCCGAAGGAGAATGGAGCCGCTTCCAGCCAGGATTTCTTTGCCGTGAAACGGGGCCATGAGGCCTTCACCGATCCTCGCGCCGAGGCTGATCCCGGCCAATCCGAAGATGCCGCCGAGGAGCAGTCCAATCAGTAGGTGGCTCTTACTTCCTTGGAGGTACCCGTTGTAACCGCCAATTGTGAGCCCGATGAAGATTCCGAGCAGCGACACAAGCCATGCTCCCCAAATTTCCCATCGGCTGCTGGCGACAAGCGTCGGGGCCGAAGGCTCCATGATCATGAAGGCCAAGAAGCCCGCTAGCGCCCCAAGAACCAGTTTGATTCCAGGTTTACCCATGGCTTATCCTTCGTAGCGAAAGCGCACCATACCGAATTGGACGTTGTCTCCCGGGCGTAACGTGGTGTCGCCCGCGATTTTGGCGCCGTTCACGAACGTCCCGTTCGTGCTTCCCAGGTCCCTTACGATCACTTGAGCGCCGTTTCGGACAACTTCCGCGTGCCTGCGGGAAAGGGAAGTCTCGGCGGGAAAGCTCAGAGGAACCGAGTCGTCTCTCCCTAAAGTCGAGGAACCTTCAGCTAGCTGAAATACCTCGCCGCTGTCGCGGGTGAAATGTGGGCTCGACGCGACTGCGGCCGGAGTAGCAACCGCCATCGGCTGAGAAATGGGGGCGAGCGGAGTTGGCGTGGCGCCCGAAAGCAGGATCTGCTGTTGCGGCTGCGGAGGCGCAGGTGTGGCGGCGGAGTTGATCGGCGCGGAAAGAGTAGGGTCGAAAGGCGATGGATCGTGAAGCGAGAGCCCGACTTTTTGAAGGGCGCCCTGAGCCGTGCCATGGTTCTTCTGAAGCCACAGGTATCCACCCCAAATCACGGCTGCGGCAAAGAGGATCCCAAAGATGACCACTGCATAGTCGCCAACTTTCTTCTGCTGAGGGGTGACGGGAGTGGGTGGAAGCGCCGAACCGGGCTGGGAAGAGGGAGAAGCTTGGGTTCCCCCACTCGTCTGGCTTGCCGTCCCGGTTGCTGACGGCGCGGCAATTGTGAGGACCTCGGCCGTGATGGAAACCACGAGCAACGGCACTGCCGTGTCGCGTTTCAAATCGAGAGTGAACCCCTGCTTTTGCGACTTGCTCGCCCCGCCTGAGTGATAGCTGACTTCTATATTAACGTTGCCCGCCTTGACATCGTAAAACTGGGCCACGCCATTGGAGGTGGGATCGACGACTTCGTTTTGCGTGCGAACGCCATCGCTCAGCACCACGTCGGCCACTTGGACCGCCTTGCCTTCGTGCTCGACCCGAACCTTGACCGCGCCGATCTTCTTGAAATCTGAGTCCTTTACGAGCCAGGCCTTTCCGGCGTCGCTCACCTGACGTTCCGCAAGGTTGCCGGAGGCGGTATCGAGCACGTAGACTATCTCGCCCGACGGGCCTGAATCGAGGTCGTAGCTCTTGGCGTCCCATTTGGAAGCCGAATCCGGCGGCGCCGAAGGCGCCAAAGCAACCCAACCAATTCGCGGACCCCCAGATTCGAATTCGAGATGTACTTTGCTCTGACCCACTGCGAGGATCGGCAGAAGTATGAGGAGGAGTGTCAGGATTCGTCGCACTTTGAAACTATTCTCGCCCGCGCCTTTGGAAGGGCATCCGCCAAGTCGACCGCCGTGTAGCCGATCGGCCCGATCTCGTCTGCGCAGATGTCCCCCGCCGCGCCATGCCAATATGTGCCACAGCTTGCCGCGTAGTAGGCGGGAAGGTCTTGTCCGAGAAGCGTCACGATCACGCCGCTCAACACATCGCCCATTCCGCCCGACGCCATGCCCGCATTGCCAGTGCAGTTGACGAGCATAGGTTGGAATCTTTCGCCGACGATCGTATACGGGCCCTTCAAAAGCACCGTTTTATCTAAGACCTCTACCGCCTGCCGAACGGTTCGAAACCGGTCCGATTGAATTTCGGCGACGCTCGAATGGAGGAGGCGGCTCATCTCGCCTGGGTGGGGCGTGAGCACACAATCGGTCTTGGGCAGAGGAACGCCTTGGGATACCGCATTAAGGGCGTCGGCGTCGATGCAGCATGCGCACTGCCAATCGGCCCACACCTTGGTTAGGAAATCGAGAATCGGCTCGCCGTGGGTTAAACCTGGGCCAAAAACCGCGCTGTGGTAGTTGGATTGATGGTCGAGGAGGATTCTCGCCGCGTCCGCGCTGATGACGCCATCGCGTTCCGGAAGTGGAAACAGAAGGGCCTCTGGTACCTGGGCGGCCACCGCGCGGCAAACCGATTCGATGGCGGCTACCGTAACGAGGCCGGCGCCGGCGCGAAGCGCGGCTTTTGCCGCCAGAGTCGCCGCGCCAGGCATGCGCGCGCTACCGGCGACGATCAATACGGAACCATTATCTCCCTTGTTGCTGGCGCGCAGCCGCTCGGGAAGCAGGCATCCGATCCAATCCACGTCAAGCAGCTTGGCTTCGGTAGGCTCGAGCATAAGGTCGGGCGGGAAGCCGATATCGGCAACGGTCCAATAGCCGCAATGCTCGAGTCCGATCCCCTGGAAAAGGAAAGGCTTGGGCAGCCCGAAAGTGACCGTGCGGCAGGCCCAAATGCTCTCGCCAAGTTCCTCGCCCGTGTCGCAGTGGATTCCGCTAGGGACGTCGATCGCGATCACGGGAACCCCGGCGCGGTTCGCGGCCTGAATCGCGTCCTTGACCTTGCCCTTGACCTCGCCCA
>Ga0265338_10001299_pt1 | contig 40894 bp, 35 predicted proteins | sample 42126metaG_FD_193579 | JGI IMG/M metagenome (GOLD analysis project Ga0265338, IMG submission 193579) | Rhizosphere microbial communities from Carex aquatilis grown in University of Washington, Seatle, WA, United States - 4-21-26 metaG | ecosystem: Host-associated > Plants > Roots > Rhizosphere... | reverse complement strand
CGCTGGCCGGCAGCGCCAACGTGATCACCGCCGTCGTCGTGAAAGTGAAAGGGCCATTCGGGTCAGTCCTGGAAAAGTGACGAGTACAGTTTGGAATTTCCCCCTGCGCGGTTCCGAGCCGTCACGCTGCCTGCCAAAAAGGCAACGCCAGGCAGCGCGCATTCAAAACGGCCAGTTGATGCCGGCGGAGATATAAAGCTGTCCACCCAGGTTCAGCCGTCCTTCCCGGCCGCCGCCGCTGAAGGTGGCGTCGCCCAGCGACATATACTGCACGCCAACGTAAAGGTCGCCATTTTCCACCAGGTGATACATCAACGATGCGTTCACATAACCGCCGTACACCAGATCTGTCGCGTCAACCTGCCCGGAGCTGCGCACACTGGTGCTGGTGTTGACCATCTCATTATATTTCAAACTTCCCGAGACGATGCCGACAGCCGGACCGGCACCAGCCGACAGGCCAAAATACTGGTTTAAATCCCAGTACACCGACGGTCCCAACCGCACCGTATAGAGCGTCACCTCCAATGTACGCGTACCGGTAATGGTTCCGTCAATTATATTGGTCGTGCCGCCGATCGGATTAAAGTCAATGGTCGGCTCACCTTGCCGGTTGAAGCCGCCGTTGTACGGCGCGCCGGGAACCACAATGCCGCCCGTGCTATAATCAATAGTCGATTGCACGACGCTCGCCGGCATCGTGCCTTTGTCAGTAATGCTGATAGGTAGCAGGCCGAATCCCAAATCCCAACCGATTCGTGCGTTTCCCCAGGCGAAGAGATTGCCGCCGTAGGCCATATCGAACCCCACAAACGCCGAACCGCTTTCCTTGTCACTACCGCTGGTGGTGTATTGCGTGGTGTTTTGCATCGTCAGCGTCGTTCCGGACAGTTGGGACGCGTTATTATAACCCCAGTTACCGGTTTGCCCGAATGCATTTCCTGTATTGTCCGTCAGAACATAGCCGTTGTCATAAATTCCTGGAGGATGATTGACCGCGAACGTGCCCTTGATGCTGAAGTCCGCGTTGATATTAAATCCCACCAGGGCGCCGATACGAAAATGGCGCGTCCAATCGTCATCTTCGGGAAGTTTTTCAATCCCCCAGCGGTCCCAGGCATCGGGGGAGGGTTGCGTTTGAACAGCAGGCAAAGGTTGAGACGGCCCCTGCGGACGGATAACCACCGGGCCATCAGAATTGGAATTCGGGCTGGCAGCTTCCTGTGATTGAGCCGGTACCGCCAGCGTCAGCAGCAGCAACATATTAAAAAAACCACGACCCAAAAGACCCGGAATGCGGATTTTTTTGACCTGGCTGGGTAACAATGTCGGCATGGTCGTCAAGGATTCAGGAACACGCGATAAAAGCGTATCGGCATATTGGTCGGATGGCTCACTGTTGTGGGCGGCCCGTAATCAATCCATTGGGTCCGATTTGCCGGCGCAACAATAGACGGCGGCGCCACCATGGCATTTGAAAACAAAAGGTTGTCGCTGTAAATGACGGTGTAAGTACGGTTTGAAATGGAGGGGAACTCAATCAGTATATCGCCACTGGTGGCCAGTGGGACGATGCGGGAAATGTTGAGGTTCGTGCTAACGGCCGTTATGGGCGGTGGCGCCAGATTTGGAACCAATACGGCGAACGCATTCAACTGCCCGTTGGTCAACGGAAAATAATTCCCGGCAACGTATTGCAGCAGCAAATTCACACTTTGGTTGGTATCGAGACTCGTGGCATAAACGACAAAAGGATTTCCGTCATTCGTGCCCAGCGCGTTATATAATTTGTTCGTCAGGCCTGTGATAACCACCCGCGCCGCCGCGACGGAGTTGGAACCCGTGTTCGACAACAGGATGGATTGTTCCACCAATCCGTTTTGGGGATTGTATTGCTGGGTGGAAACAATCGTGGCCGTCAACTGGCCAGCCAGGTAGCTTAAAACCGTGATATTATTGCTCGCCACATTGTTGGCCAGGTTGGGGTCAATGATGCCACTGTTGGTGTTGACCGCCGACACAAAGGGCAGGATCCCGGCATTGGTGGGCTGAACCGTCAAAAGGAAATTTCTGAAAGCCTGGTTCGTCAATGTGCCCAGGTTGAAAATAACATTATTGCTTTGGATTGTGACGGTGAAGGAATGATTTGAAGGCGAAACACTCTTGTATCCGACACCGGCAGGCAGCGTGTTGGTCAGGAAAACATTGGGCGCGGTGTTCGGCCCAAGATTTGTGACGTTGACACCATAAACCATCCAGTCGTTGGCAAAAATTGCCGTCGTCGGAGCGGTTAACGCCACCGCGAGGTCCGCCACCGTTTGCGGCAAGTTGGTAACGGTCGTGACAACAGCGGCGGAGGCGCTAAAAACGGGGACCGTCGAAACCACCGTCACCGCGTCGGCAATGGTTCCCGTCGCGGTGGGGAGAACGGTGATCGTCATCTGCACAACCCCATTGAGAGCGAAGCTGCCGAGATCAAAGGCCACAACCGTGCTGTTACTGACGATGACGCTGCCTTTGCTGGTAGCGGCATTAAGCAGTTGGAATGAGCCGGCCAGCGTGTTGGTCACCAGCGTATCGGCCAGAATAGAGCCCGTCGAGTTGGTTACGAGGATGGTGTAAGTCAGGTTGGAATTCACCAGGGCAGGATCCGGCGAAGCCGTGACGGAAAGTCCAAAGCTTTGCGCTCCGACCCGGGGTATCGTCAACATCCACCCAAGCGCCAGAAGCGCAAGCAGCCGCCCGCCGAAAGAAACCCTCAGTCTGAAAAAACGGAACATATAATTGTTTCCAACCTTAAACAGCACCAAAGTGCAAAAGTTTCAAGGTTCTGACAATCTTTACGTTACATTGATATTCCTTATCTTGTGGTTCAACCAACTGATGGCAGACCGTTTTGGCGGTAACGGCATGAATTGACCTCCAGCCGGGATGTTCCGCAGGTTTCAACCCGCCGCCGGTTCGCTTTGCCGCTTGAGTTTTGCCCGCGCAATGGCCTCTTGTTGCCGGCGCAAACAGTCTGGGCAGATGCCATGGGTGGTGGGGGTATCAAACCCCTGTTGCATGAAATCCTCCAGTTTCATCCATTCCCCCTTGTAATCAATGCGCCGGCACCAGGCGCACACCCGCATGAAATCTTCCAGTTGCCGGACCCGGTTCAGCAGCCGCCGGGTCGAACCGCTCACCAGCAGCCAGACCGCCAGGAAAAGCAGCATCTCCAGTGTGGACCGGCGATACATAAATTCAAAGGGATGGTCGGAGAAGACCAGCGCCGGAAGCTTGAGCAGTTCATCGAGATAACACAGCACGATGATCACCAGGAAACCGATGTTTTGATACAACACGATCTTGGCCAGGCGCGATTTTTTTTCCATAATATCAAGGCCGAAACAATTTACGGAAGTCTGGCTGGTACTTCTCAGAATGACTTCCCGCCTGTCGATCCTGCTACCTCCGGTCATCACTACCGCTTCGTTATCGGACGCACTAATTGACTGCATAAACTGTGCCGCCCGGATTTTGTGCGTACGATTTTCAGAGCGTCATCGGCAGCCAGCGATAACTCATCACCCGCTTCATCCACTCAAGGCATTTTGCATGACCGCCGATCTGACCCCGGCTGGTTTTAACCAAAACGCAGTCCACCAACGGGACAAAATGATAGGCCAGATCGCAATTTTGGTGGGGCGAGCGTCCTCGCGAGCCGGCATTGGTGAAACGGAGGCGGCTCGTCAGGAGCCTCGCCCCACCAAACTGTTCCAACATTCGTTTCGGCTTCTCAACCGCACCCGGCTCCGGCAACCTGCAGCCCATGCGCATCCTGATCGCCACCGTCACCGCCGGAGGGGGACATATTGCCGCCGCCGCCGCTCTGGAAGAAGCCTGGTGCGCGTTACGCCCGGACGACACCATCGAGCGCCTCGATCTCATCAAGTTTTTCTCCCCACTGCACAAAAAAGTGCATGAAGACGGCTATGTGAAGCTGGTCGAACGCGCCCCGGAACTCTGGGGCATGCTGTTCGGCAAGACCGATAATCCCAAGGTTGCGCGACGGCTGAGTAAGCTGCGCCGGGCGTTTCCCAGCAATTCCCGGCAAAAGTTCATCCGTCACTTGAAACAGTTCAAACCCGACGCTGTCCTATGCACGCATTATCTGCCGCTCGAAACGCTCGGGTTGCTCAAAGCTTCGGAGGGTGGAGTTCCACGAAGCCCCAATTTGATTCAAAAGTTAGGGGCTCGCAGAACTCGCCTCTCCGATAATTGGAAACATCCCTTCGTCGTCAGCATCGTGACTGATTTTGAGGCGCATGCCCTGTGGATGGACGCTTGCGTGGACTTGTATTGCGTCGCCGCCGAGGAAACCAAGGCCCGGCTCGTCGCCCGCGGAGCCACGGCGGCCAATGCCGTTGCCACGGGCATTCCCATTGCCGCGAAATTTCTGTCCAAGCCCGACCCGCGCGCCGTCCGCAAACACTACGGCCTGCGTGATGACCAGCCGGTGTTGCTGGTGCTCGGCGGTGGCTTCGGCATGGGACCGGTCGCCGAAATCCTGACCGAACTCGACAAGGTGCCGGGGCAGTTCCAAACCCTCGTCGTCACCGGCCGCAATGAGGAATTACGCCGCAAACTCGCCACGCAAACCCGCAAACATCCGACGCACGTGCTCGGTTTTTCGACCAACATGCATGAGTTGATGGCCGTCGCCGACCTCATCATCACCAAGCCCGGCGGGCTGACCACGTCCGAGGCCCTGGCGCTGGGCAAACCGCTGTTCATCCTGAACCCCATCCCCGGCCAGGAGGCGGCCAACAGCGATTTCCTGCTCGAACGCGGCGCCGCCGCCAAGGCCAACCGGGTCGAGGACCTGCCCTTCCGCATCGAAAAACTGCTGGGCTCGAAAAAGCTCGCCGAAATGGCCAAAGCCGCCAAATCCCTCGGCCGCCCGCAATCCGCGACGACCGTCTGCCAGGAGGTTTTGAAACGGCTATCGCCCGGGTAAAGACCGTTCTTGGCACGAATTTGCACGAAGCCATAAGGGGAAAAAGAATTTAAAGTCTTTACAGAGATAAGACCGGCGAGGTGATGTAGCGGCAGGCGTCCCGCCTGCCGTGGAGGGCGGGCATCCTGCCGCCCGGAGAAAACTCCAGCAGGTGAGAAGACTTGCGAACTTTTCCTACCGTCCCGGTTGACGTGAGATTTCTTTCGCCGGGCGGGACGCCCCGGCTCCACGGCAGGCAGGATACCCGCCGCTACTGACTGATGGCCTATTTCACCTTTTCCACCACCAACATCTCGATGGGCTCGCGGCCGGGCACCAGTTCGAGGCCAAGCTGGTCGTGGAGCGCCTGCTTCAGCCCTTCAGAATTCTGTTTTCCCCAATCGGACTGTCTAATCTGAGGTCAATGTCAAAATTATTGGTAAGCCCGGTACGGTCAATGACGGGAACTTTCAAATAGTTTTCCACATAAACCGCCAAAACGGACAGGGGCGAATTGCGGCAGGACCAACTGCCGGGACCATTTTCCCGGGTGCTCCTTCCGGTTTGAACGTTGCCACGATGCAGTTTCAGGCCAGTTGCGCCAGCATTTTCAATTTTCAGAAACAACACATCTCCTTCTTGTGTTTCGTATCTGGCAGTGATTCCGAATTTTTTCCTTATTTCATTTTGCAGTGTTTCCTCGTTTCCAGAGTTCAGGCAAGCGATGTAATCATATTTCCCTGGCGGCATTTTGACGGAGAAGACCATGCGAACCGGATACGAACTGCCATAAGCTTCCATCAACACGTTTTCTGCCGAAACCCCGGTCCCCATCAATTTGACCTGGCCGTCCTTACCCGTATTTTTTCCCCAACTCCCATATTTTATCTTGCTAGGTAGGATTCTGACTTGTGGTGGTTGCCGGTCCAATACGCGGCTGTCGGTTCCTTCAAGTTGCCATGGGTAAGCTTCATGTGCCCGCATTTCCTTCACCGTCACCGTGGCCGTTCCGGCAGCAAGCAACACGACGACGCTGCCGACGATTACCGTTTTCGCTTTGGTCCAGGCCATAATTTTCAAGGCTCCTTTGATCAGGGTTAAAGTCGAACCACCGGCCGCCATGCCCTTGGTGATCGCAACGGCCGTCACCGTTTTGGCCAGCGCCACCGGTGCGACCTGGACGGAATGGTTGGAAATCGCCCCAGCGATGATGGCTGTGGTGGAACTCACGCCGCGTTTGGAAAAATAGCGATGCAGCTGCTCCAGCGCATGAGCGACCCGTTTCTTCGCCGCATTTTCGCTGACCCCGGCGGCCACGGCCACTTCGGCAAAACTCTTGCCGCCAAAAAACCGGAGCACCACTGCTGCGCGGTCCCGGTTACCCAGTTGCCCCATCGCATCCTCCAACAACGGCGCGAGTTGTTCCCAAGTTTCATCCGGGGCAGCGGCAGATGGTTCGGTTTGCATGTAAGCCTCCTGTTCACGGCGGACTCGGCGGATTTCACCCCGCAGAAAGCTCGACGCCGTCAGCCGCGCGGTCTGATACAGCCAGCCGGGCAAAATGGTTTTGGCCGGAATGCGACCGGCCTTTTGGGCGAGGATGATGAACACCGCCTGCGTGATGTCCTCGGCGGCGTGGGGATTGCCGGTTTTTCGCAGGGCGGCGGAATAAACCAGGTTTATATGCCGTGAAACCAAGGTGGCAAAGGCGGCGTCGGAATTCCCCTCGGCGTATTGCCGCAACAAATCCATGTCCGTCGCGTCGTGCATCCATTAATCAATGTCCGCCCCCGGCCAAAAGTGCCAACCAATTTTGAATCAATGCAACGCCGCAACCAGACGACTGGAAGCCTTAACGCAGAGAAGCAGCGGGCGCAGAGAAGCGCGGAGAAAAACAACTCTGCGAAACTCTGCGTTCTCCGCGTCTCTGCGTTGAAGATGTTTTTGTTTGGTTACAGCTCACCCGCGCTGCCGGGTTGCTTCGTAAAGGAATATTCCCGTGGCGACGGCCACATTCAGCGAATTCATGTGACTTGGCATCGGGATTTCCACCAGGTCGTCACACACCGCCAGCACGGATGCCGTGAGGCCCGGGCCTTCCGCGCCAAACACCAGGCAGCAATCGCCCCGCAAATCCACGGCGCTCAGCTTCTTCGCATCGGGCCGGGGATGCGCGGCCAGGCACCGCACGCCGCGCACGCGCAACGAAGTCAGTTTTTCTACGAGATTGTCCACCCGCACCAGCGGTTGTTCGAAGGTGGTGCCCATGGAACCGGAAACCGCCCGGCGCTGGAACGGACTGCCGCACGTCTCGCCCACGATCAGAAAATGCGCGCCAAAAGCCGCACAGTTCCGGACCACCGCGCCCAGATTTTCCGCGCTGGCAATGCCCTCCACCGCCGCCAGCAGCAACGGGCGCGGTGAATTTTTCAGGAGCGTCTCAAAATCCGGCTGCGGCGGAATTTTGGCCACGGCCAGCGCACCCTGATGCAACTGGTAGCCGGTGATGATCTCCAGCAACTTCCGTTCGCCGACATAAACGCAGATCTCCGCCTCCGGCCGGGCGCGCAATTTGTCTTCGAGTTGTTCCAGCCACGCGGGCGTGAGCAGCGCGGACACAACCGTGTACCGGCTCGCCAGCAACCGCTTGACCACCTTGATATTGGTGGCCACCAGCACGCCGGCCTGCTCATGCTCCTCGACGCGTCGCAGGGTCAGATACAACGCCAGTTCCGGCGCGTCGAGAGATTGGACCGGTTGGATGCGCAAGTTTGCCACGCCGTTTTTTACTTTGCAGGAGACGAGGTGACGAGTCTCAAATTTCGCGTGGTTGACCGATACTTAGAATTCGCGCATCACCATTACCGCTAACCGAAGGCGATGGACAAAACGGGTTGCTCCGGCTAAAACCACCGCGGCCGCAAAAATCAGATCGTAAAATGAAAATGAATTTGTCAGGACCACTCGCCTGGACGGCAGTTTTATTGCTGCTGGCCCGAACCGGTGCCATTGCGGAGATACCTGACGCCGCACTCCCACCCAATCAACCGGTCGCATCCGCCCGAAGCGTTGAGGACTTTGATTCCGACTGGCGTTTCAGCAAAGGTGATTTCCCCGCCGCCGCCATGCCGGCCTTTGACGATTCCGGCTGGCGCCATGTGAACGTGCCCCACGACTGGAGCATCGAAGGGCCGTTCGGCGCCGATTATGGCAGCGGCAATGGTTTTGCGCCCGGCGGCCTCGGCTGGTATCGCAAACATTTTCATCTCGATCCCGCCCAAAAAGGCCAGATCGTCACGATGGAGTTCGATGGCATTTACGATTATTCGGAGGTCTGGATCAACGGCATGTTCGTGGGCACGCGGCCCTACGGCTATTCCAGCTTTGCGGTTGACCTGACCCCGGGACTGAAATTTGGCCCGGTGGAAAATGTCGTCGCGGTGCGGGTGGACCATTCGCGGTTTGCCGACTCGCGCTGGTACACCGGTTCGGGCATCTACCGCCAGGTGCGTCTGATCGCGACCGACCCGTTGCATATCGCCCATTGGGGCATCTACATCACGACCCCAAAAATCACAACCAACGAAGCGAACGTCCACATCGAAACCACGGTCGAAAACCAGTCTGACCGGGAAAAAACCTTTTCACTGCAATCGGACATCCTGGGACCGGATGGCCGGGTCGCCGGCAGCCTGACCACCACGGAAACCGCGGAGGCGGGAACGGCGCATACTGTGGTCCAAGAGATCAAGATCAGCCGGCCGCAATTGTGGTCGCCGGATTCCCCGACGCGCTACACCTTCCGCAGCCGGTTGCAGGCCGGGGCAACCGCGGTGGATGAAACGACAACGGCTTTCGGGATTCGCACCGCCGTCTTTGATCCGGACAAAGGTTTTCTGCTCAACGGCCAACCGTTGAAACTCAAGGGCGTTTGCATTCATCACGACGCCGGTTGCCTCGGCGCCGCCGTGCCGGACAAGGTGCTGGAGCGGCGTTTGCGAGTGCTGAAAGAAATCGGCGTCAACGCCATCCGCACCAGCCACAATCCGCCGGCGCCGGAGCTGCTGGACCTTTGCGACCGGCTGGGTTTGCTCGTGAAGGACGAAGCCTTTGACGAATTCACCCCGTCCAAGAAGAAATGGATGCAGGGCTGGAATTCGAGATTGCCCAGCCGGTTCGGTTACGCCGAGGTGTTCGCCCAATGGTCGGTCACCGACATCCAGGACCTGGTCCGCCGGGACCGGAACCATCCCTGCGTGATCCTCTGGAGCATCGGCAACGAGATTGATTACGCGAACGATCCCTTCACGGACCCGGTGTTGGGCGCGGATTATCAGCCGGGCAACCCGCCCGTACAAGACCTGGTCAAATGTGCCCGGCCGCTCATTGCCGCCGTGAAATCTCTGGATCGCACGCGCCCGGTAACCGCGGCGCTGGCCAACCTGCCGATGTCCGAAGCGGCCGGATTTCCGGAACTGCTGGACGCGGTCGGCTATAACTACCAGGAATCGCGTTATGCGGATGACCACAAAAAATTTCCGCACCGGATCATCTTCGGCAGCGAGACCAGCCATCGCTACGACGCTTGGACCGCGGTACGGGACAACGATTATGTGGCCGGCCAGTTTCTCTGGACCGGTATTGATTATCTGGGTGAGGCGGGAGAATGGCCGAACCGCGGCAGCGGCGCCGGACTGCTCGATTTGTGCGGATTCAAGAAACCGCTTGCCTGGTTCCGGCAAAGTCTCTGGAGCGACAAACCGATGGTCTATCTTTGTGTCGCCGGTGGACACCGGGGATCTGGGCGGCGCGGTTTCGGCGGCGTGGAACATTGGAACTGGCCGTCGAACACCACGGTCGCCGTCTTTTGCTACGCGAATTGCCCCGAAGTCACCCTGACCCTCAATGACCAGATCATCGGAACCAAACGCCTTTCCGAAGCCACGAATGGCGTGTTGCATTGGACGGTTCCCTATGAACCCGGTGTGCTCAAGGCGGTGGGCCGCGCCAACGGCGCCGAAGTTTGCACCTACACCTTGAAAACCGCCGGGCCGGCCAGCCGGGTTGAATTGATGCCCGACACCACCCGGCTCCACGCCGATGGCAAGGACATCTGTCATCTGGAGTTTCAGGTCGTGGACGCCCAAGGCGTTCGTGTCCCGGACGCCGCACCGGAAGTGACGTTTGAAATAAGCGGCCCCGCCACGCTGCTGGGCATCGAGAATGGCGACCTGAACAGCCCGGAACCGTATCAAGGTCCAACCCGCAAAGCTTTTCATGGCCGGGGACTGGCCATCGTCGAATCAACCACCGCTCCCGGCAAGATCAGGATAACGGCGACCGCGCCGGACCTCGAACCCTCCACCGTTGAATTGGAAGCGGCAAACGGCAATTAAAAGCTTGTCTGAAAATGTAGCGGCGGGCCTCCCGGCCTGCCATAGAGGGAGGCATCCTGTCCACCCTCCGCAGTACTGCTACGGAGGACGGGCCTCCCGGAAGAATCGCCGCCCTGACGCCGTTGCCTGGGATTTCATAGGCGTTAATGATTGCGGACAGTTTTTTCCGCCGGCTGGAAGCCCGGTTCTACGTCAGCCAAAATGGCTGACGCTACATTTTCAGACAGGCGTTAAGATCGGTCCCGGCATCTGCGAAATTAAGCCGTTGCCCTGATTCTGTTTGGTTCACAGAAGCAAACTCCGATAAATCGCGAGCAGGCGAAGGGAACGAAGCCGCGTAAAAGGCTTTGCCTCACGCGGCAGGCCGTTTTCAACCTTTGTTTCCTGGGTTACCTTCTGTAGAAACTTTTCTGCCATGCGTCTTTATGCCTTCACAGCCGCTATCGGCATCATTTGATCTTGCAGGGAATCACCGCGTCCTCATCGAAGGTATAAACCGCGCACAGCCGATGGTAGCCGTCGGCAATGACCACCTTGCCATTGGCCGGATCCCGCACCAGCAGAAGGGGCGACACTTTGTCCCCAGACTTTATTTTCACCCGGTCCTTTTTGACATGAGAATTGCTGACCCCCAGCAATGATAATCGGGAGGCCCTGAAAATATCCTTCGCCTTGTACTCCGACATCGGCGCACTTTTCAACTTGCTCACCAGGCTGGCAGCCGTCTTTGCATCATAAATCAGGGTCAAATACGACAGCGCTGCCGGATAATCGTGTTCGGCCGGTTGGCTCAACCATTTAATTTTCAGCGACATTTTATCGATCACCCATACCGTTCTTTGTTTCTACCTGCAAGTGCGATATTCACCGTGGTCGAGCCCGTTGGAGCCCGCTGGTTATTTACGGCGCGAAAATGCGCCAGAATTGGCCAGGAGAATTGCCGATGGCGTTGGTGAACGTCTGCGTTGATTGCAACGGAATGAAACTGACGACGTTGCTCCAACTGCCCGAGGTCAGGTCCGGATTGGCCTGCTCCACGTAACTGTGGCCGGCGAGCAATCCGGTCACGACCAACACCGCCTGGCCCGGCATCAAGCGAATGCTGCTGATTTGCGGCGGACCGGAAACGAGCGGAAACTTCTGACGCGGATTGGCCAGATTGGTCCACCCGGCAACGTACGGTCCGGGATAATAGATCGCGGGTGAAGGCAGGTCGGTCACTCCCATGGGCACGACGTTTGTGCCGTCCGACCAGGCGCCCTCGTAGGTTTCGGCGGGCGCGTCGTGGCCCAGCGCAATCTGTTGCGCATTGGTTTCACCCGTAAAGGTATAAGCGGCCAGCGCGTCGATGTGCCGGAAAATGGCCCAGGCCTGCAGGCTGGTGGAAGTGACACCGCTGCCGGTATTGGGTAGGAAATGATTGGCCACCTGCGGCGGCGTTCCTTGATTGTCGCCATATACAGTGAGGAAATCCTTTTGGGCGTTGAGTGTGGTGCAATTGTAGAAAATATCAATCGCCAGGCGCGGATCAACAAAGGTCTGGTCGTCATTGAACGACTGCTCGATTACGTTGAGGTTGGTCGGAAACAGAATGGTTTGCGAACCCGAGACGCTGGTATCACCAGATCCGTCATAGGCGTAGCCGGGAGCCATGCTAAAAAAGAACGCCGCGGTACCGCCCCAGGTGTGGCCGGGATTGGTCGGCTGAAGGGGAAATGGCTTGTCCGCCTTCCCCATCATTTCGTGCAGGATCACTGCCGGCAGAAAACCGCCGCCATAGGAATGCCCCGCAAAACCGGCTTCGGCCGTGTTCAAACCGTAATTGGTGACGGCAGCTTCGAAGCCGCTGGTGAGTTCATCGAAACGCAACGCGATGTTGGGGCTGGTCCCGCCTTCGTAGGGGGAAAACACCACGTTGTAGCCCTGGCTGGCGAGGTTGGTCATCAGGGCGCTGTAATCCGCGGCGTTGCCGATGGGCTCCGTCCAGCCGTGGGCGAAAAATATCGTGGGCAGGGCGGGATTGATGGTGGCGTTCGGATGATACATGGACACGGTTAACGTCTGGCCGCTGGTGGCAGTCGGATAGACCGGGTTGGTGAAACCGTTGGTAAACACGCCAAAGGGGCCAAGCCCGCCGTAATCGCCGTTGGTCGGCGGAGCGTAGGTTTGAGCCACCAAAACACTTGGCGCGGAGGCGATCAACAACCCGACTGCCAGCCGGGCGGCCGCACTCTGAAGAACCTTGTGCCGAACAGAAAATGGCCGTTTATTCATGTAGTTTTGTGTAACCGCCCTCACCGCCTGACATTTTATGACAGCTTGCCACCTCCACCAAATACGTCAGCCGCCGGGCTTTTGTTACATCATTACTGCTGCCTTGTCGGATCGAACCGACTTGGTGTTCCCGAAGCGGACGGCAGGGCGACCTTGATCTTGTTGCTCTGCTTTCGCAGCGCTTCGCCGCGACAAGCCGGGCTTGAATTCACGGCGGAATGCGATATGCCTGAGGCCAATTCATCATGGCAACAATTTCTGGTCCAATCATCGTCGGTTGCTGGGCAATCTTCCTGGCCTACTGGCTGATCAGCGCCTTCGGGCAGAAGGCGATGGCGGAACAGAAAAGTTTCCTGTCCAGCCTGAGCTTTCGGATACCGCTCGCGCTGGGTGGGCTGCTTCTCTGGTTTCCGGGATTCCGCCACCCGTTGGACCTGATTCTGACTTCGCATGCAGACCTGGCGCGGGCTTGCGGCGCCGTGGTTTGCATATTCGGATTGCTGGTGACGATTTGGGCACGCTGGACGTTGGGAGGCAACTGGAGTAGCGAGGTCGCTTTCAAGCAGGGACACGAACTTGTGAAAACCGGGCCTTACAGCTTTGTGCGGCATCCCATCTACACCGGCTTGCTGCTGATGTGTTTGGGAACCGCGATCGAGGTCGGCCAACTTCACTCCTGGCTTGGCTTGCCGCTCTTGTGTACTGGATTTTGGATCAAGCTCCGACAGGAGGAAGCGCTCCTGGTGCGGCATTTCCCCGACGACTATCCCGCTTATCGCAAGCAAGTGAAGGCACTTGTGCCGTTTGTGATTTAGATGGTCGAAAGTTGAGAGCCGGGGTTCGATTCGTATCCGTGTTCATCTGTGCTCATCTGTGGCTAATTCTCTGCGCCTTCGTGTCTTGGTGGTGAATTCCAGTGGGTTTGGACCGGCTCTGTCCTGCCCACCGTTATAGGATTGCATCAAAAAGGCCCATCAACTATCAACAATCAACCACCATGAATCCTCCCTCACTCGGTTATGTGCTTTTGTATGTCAACGATGTCGCCGCCAGCCTCGCCTTTTACGAAAAGGCGTTTGGCCTGGCCAGGCGCTTTTTTCACGATGACAACGGCAAGGCTTACGGCGAACTGGAGACCGGCGCAACCCGGCTGGCCTTCGCCAGCGTCGCACTGGCCGAAGAACATTTGAAACAGAAAGTCATGGCCGCTGCGCCGGACAAGCCGCCGCTGGGAGTGGAGATCGCCCTGACCACGCCCGACGTCCCCGCATTATTTAAACGCGCCGTGACCGCCGGTGCGACCGCCATCAGCGAGCCGGCAACCAAGCCCTGGGGCCAGACCGTGGCCTACCTCCGCGACAATTCCGGCCACCTGGTTGAATTATGCACACCAATGCCGTGATTTTTTGTCCGCAGATTACGCGGATTGCGCCGATTGAAAGCCTGGAAGTTAATGCCGCCAATTTAAATGCGCTGACTTGAGCCGTTTGGGAAACGGCGAAAGGAATTCGGTGGAACCGAAGGCCCACAAGGGCCGAGTGAGCGGGCGCAAACGAGTCAACGCGCTACGGATATTAGCCCAGAGTTGGAACGCAGTGCCTACCCTGAGTAATCGTCCTGTAAAATAATTCCTTCTCCCATCGCATGGGAGAAGTTGGCCGCAGGCCGGATGAGGGTCGTCACCTAGTACGACATTACTAGGAACCGACCCGTTTCTCGACACAAGTCGTTGTGTCTGAGCCGGCTAAAGACCATTAATTTAATTGGCGTGTTTTGATTGTTTATTTCGCATTACCTTATAGACACCCGTGTTGTGATCAGCATGATATGGGTGTGCCAAAACTCAGTATAACTCTAAAACTACTACTATGAAGTTCAAAAACCTTGCAGTAATCGCATCCATATTGTCCTTGGCCGCAGCCGCCAACGCACAAACAGACATATCCAGCCAATTCGTAAATCTTGATTTCAATGCCGGCGTGGCAAACACCGGTCCTCTTGCTTTTGATAATCCAGCATCTGATGTTCCCGGTTGGGTCAACGGCAGCGCCACGATGATTGACTCGGGCGTTGAAGGGCCGGGTGCGTGGTGGCCCCATGATAACGGGAACTGGGCGGCCTTTATGAGGGAAACCGACAAAGCCTACAACTTGGGCACTTACACAATTCAAGCGGGTGACTCCTTTGTCGTTGATTTTAAAGCAGGTTGTTGGTGGGATCCTGCTCTGTTTACGGCCACCTTGTTCTATGACAATCCTGCCAATGTGATCGGTACTTACACGACGCCTGACACTCTTCCCCATTGGGGCTATAACGAATACACCAGCGACCCGATTGCAGCAACTCCCGAAGCGGTCGGCCATCAACTTGGTATTCTCTTTGAGAATACGGACACAGGCACAGGCAACGGTGATCTGACTGAAATCAAAGTTTCTCTTGTCCCGGAACCGGCAACGATCAGTCTGGTGGCGGTGGCCGGGCTCGGCATGCTGTTAGGGCGTCGCCGGTTTGTGAAATAGTGGGAATGTTGATGCGGCGCCGGAAGAACCACTGAGTGACGCGCAGTCGCACCGAACTTCCATCATACAGGGGCAGGCCGTGGGCCTGCCCTTCTTTTTTGTGCGCCCGGCAGGGCGCACTGACTGGTTGGTTCAAGTCCAATGCCGGCCCGGCAATCCAGCATCCACGAAATCGAACCTTTGCCCTGATGGAGCGCGCCGTGAACAGCGGGGCGACCGCCATCAGTGGGCCGGCAACGAAGCCCTGGGCCAGACCATGGCCCACCTCCGCGACAATTCCGGCCGACTGGTCGAGCTCTGCACCCCGATGCCGTAATTCTCGTCCGCAGATTACGCGGATTGCTGGAGCGGGCGCGCGCCGGATTGCGAGTCGTCACCGGTCCAGGTTAAAAGTTTTTTCGCGGCGACCGCCAGGCGATTCCGGTCCGAATGAAATCTCCAGTTCGTAAGCATCCGCACCGTTGGGATTGTCGGCGAAGGTGACCCACATCGCGTCAGCATCGGCCCACAGGGTCGCCAGATCGCGCCCCTGCCGACGGACGATTTTCGCGGTGGAAAAATCCACGTCGGAAGGCAGAAACGTGTTGGTTCCGGCATTCATCAGCGTATTCGTCTGGCGCACGTCCCACGGGATGTTATTCAATCGGACCGCATCGGGATAAGCCCAGGCCTGGTGCGTCCAGGTCGCTTCACGCCTGGTGATTTTCAGGACATCGCTGCCGTCAATCTGCGCCGCGATTATCAAGGTGGCAGCCGACGACGCGTGAACCGGCTTTGGCCTGGTCCTCGCCCGGGGAAAGTGGATCTTGAATTCGTAGGACGCGGCTCCCGGTGGCGTGTCGTTCAGATAAACCATCAAGGCATCATTCGTCCGTTCCAACGTCAGCACGTCACGATTGGTGATGATGTCCAGACGGGCCGCCGCCAGCGAATATTTTTCGGGCAGGAACAGGACCGCGCCGGTCGTGGTGATATAATTCTTTTCGGAGGGATTCCATTGCGAGCCATTGACGGTGACCGCGCCCGCCGGCCAACCCCAATTCACATGTTCCCAAAGCGCTCCCTGATGATTGATGCTGATCCGGTCCGAGCCGTCGATCATGCCCTTGAAATGGAACACCGCCTCGGCGGCATTCGTGGGGTCGGGACCGAGCGGCGGCACGACCACATATTGTAACTCGGCGGAAAATTGCGCGTTGGTCCGCAGCGCCGGATTGGGCGGCGGCCCGGGCTGGGTTGCGGCGAGCCTGGCAACGTTCAGCCGGAAAAATGCCGACGCCAACGCCGGCATCGGAATGGCAAAGTCAATTGTCCCGCCGGTGGCGGGGACATTCAGAGAAGCGGCGGACTGCCACTCATCCGTGAGAGTTGGCCGCATCTCCAGGACGGCTTGGGCGATGCCCGGCGGAAAAGTCGCCACAAATTCCAAATTGGTTCCGTCAGCCGAAATGGAGTTGATGGCAAGGGAATCGGGCGGCAGCGCGGCGAATATCCGGCTGCTGCAAAACAGCACGACCAACCAGAACAGCACGCCGTTTCTCCAGGTTTTGGTTCCTTTCGGATGGCGCATTGTAGATTGGACGGTAATCACGCAAAAATGCTCACACAAATTATCAAAATCCAGGAACAACTCGACGGCAAAGCAGGTTTCAGGCGCGAGTTTTTCAGTGCGGCAGTTGTTGCGCGGCTTTTTCCTCCACGAAACGCAACTGCGGAATTCGCTTTTTGCCGATCAACAGAATTGCCAGCCCAATCCACGACGTCACCGCGAGCACCAGCGCCACGGGCATCAGCGTGTGCGAATCAAAAATGCCGATGCACGCGGAGGCCAGCCCGGCCACGCCGAGTTGCAGGAAGCCGAGCATGGCCGACGCGCTGCCAATGTTGTGGTCGAACGGCACGAGCGCGAGCGCCGAGCCGTTCGGCGCGCACAAACCCAGCGCCGAGAGCGTGACAAACAGCAGCGCCAGTGTCGCCCACAGACCGAACCACCCAAAGATTGTTCCCATCAGCAGCAACGTGCCCAGGGGACAAACTACGATCATCGCCCGGCGGAAAATTTGTTCGCTGGAAAATTTCCGCAGCAGCAAAATGTTCACCTGGTTGCTCCCGATGAACCCGACCGCGAGTCCGGCAAAGATTCCGCTGAATTGTTTCGCGCTCACATGAAACACCTCCATGAACACGATGGGCGCGCTTGCCACATAAACCAGCAAACCCGCGAACGCGAAGCCCGTCGCCAGTGCATAGGTGAGAAACTGCGGTTCCTTCAGCACCTCGGCGTAGTTGCGGAGAATCGGCAGCGGACGCAGCTTGATGCTGCGGTCCGGTTCGTAACCCACCGGCAGCACGAAGGCCGACACCGCCAGCATCACCAGCACAAATGCCGACAGCACCACGAATACCCATTTCCAGCCGAGGGTCATCGCCACAAACGTGCCGATGCTCGGCGCCAGAAACGGCGACGCACTGATGACCAGGATAAGCAGCGAAATAATCTTGGCCGTCTCGCGCGCGGGAAAAAAGTCGCGCACCATCGCCATGGCCGCCACCGCTGCGGCGCAGCCGCCCAGCGCCTGCACAAAACGCCACGCGATCAGCCACTCTACATTGTGCGCCAACATGCAAGCCACCGACGCCAACACGAACAAGACCATGCCCACATACAACGGCGGTTTGCGCCCAAACCGGTCGAGCAGCGGGCCGTAGATGAGTTGCGCCGCCGCAAAACCGGCGAAATAGCTGGACAGCGAGAGCGAAATCCGCGCCGTGGTTGTGTTCAGGCCGGCAGCCATTTCCGGAAACGCCGGCAGATACATATCAATCGCGAACGGGCTGATGGTGGACAGCGCGCCCAGAATGAAAATGATCAACGGACGATTGTGTGTTTGTGACATGGAACATTGCCGGAGACAAAACGTTTAACTGCCCAGCCTCCACGGCGGCGGGAAAATGCTTCACGGGTTATATCCGGTCAAGCGACAAAATGGCCATAACACACATCATCATTCAGGAACAATTCGACAGTAAAGCAGGTTTCCTTTTCCTTGCAAAAATATCACCGCTTCTTGTGACACTTTTTGCTTAGGAAAAGGCAGCTCTTTGTCGCAACCAGATTGTCATCTTGACCGCAATCGGCACAAACAGCCATATTTTAAAAGCACGATGGATTTTGTTAACCAACACAACGCATGGATTGGAACTCTAATTTCCGCATTCGTGGGGACTGGTTCTTTGATTATTGCGTTCATTTCAAATCGAGAAAAGGTTTACGAGTTCGTAAAGAAAAGCTGGCCCGGCATAACCGTGCTTTTCGCACTGTTTGGATTATGGAGCCTTTATGAATTTGGTGCGTGGACATATTTGATGAGATTATGGCTTGGGCTGCTGAATTTGATTGGCTTTCGCATTCCGATTTGGGCGATATTCGTGGCTATTGTCTTTGCTATCGGCGTTCGATGGATTTTTCGTCTTTTTATCAATCGGCGCGGGCACGAACTGACGCACCAATTGTCGCCCGATGATTTCCGCGTTGAAGATTACATAGAAGACCTTATAGACGGTGTTTGGTGGCACTGGACATATTCAGGAAACAAGGTCAATGTTCCTAAGCCGATTTGCCCTAATAGCAACTGTCAATGTGACCTTTTTTTCCGGGAAGATTGGATGAGGCTAAATTGCGGCCCAAACGTTGCTCGTATTGGGCGACCTCCTGTGTCCCTGCATTGTCCGCGTTGTAATTTTAGAATGGATTTTAATAAAGTTGAGGAACAGGTTCTTTATGATGTTACCCAAGAAATTCTTAGCCAAATTAGGACCAACAGGTTTCGCGGGCGTCTCTACAATCGCGCTTTGAATAAACAATCGGGACAAGGTTAACTTTGGTTCGTTAACTCCGCTCCGAAATCCGTAGCTTGCACGCGCCGAAAGTATTCGGGATATGTCTTCACGTCTCTGGAGTTCATCTCCTTTGGAAGACCAATTCCTCATCTTTCGCGCTGACTTTGATTTTATCCCCAGGCTTGAACTCGCCTTCCAGCAGGCGCATCGACAGCGGGTTGAGGATGCGGTCCTGTATGGCGCGCTTGAGCGGGCGGGCGCCGAATTGCGGGTCATAGCCTTCCTTGGCCAGCAACATTTTCGCCGCCTTGTCCACGTCCAGCGTCAGATTCTGCTGCGACAGCCTTTGCTTCAGCTTCTCCAACTGGATGTCCACGATGCGCTCAATTTCGCTTTCGTCGAGGCTCTGGAAAATAATCACGTCGTCCACCCGGTTCAGGAATTCCGGCCGAAAATGCTTCTTCAACTCGCCCATCACCTTGTCTTCCATCGCCTGATGCGACGACTTGTCGGTTTTGCCATCCATGAAATATTCCTGGATGATGGGCGAGCCGAGGTTGCTGGTCATGATGACGATGGTGTTCTTGAAATCCACCGTCCTCCCCTGCCCGTCCGTCAGCCGTCCGTCGTCGAGCACCTGCAACAGCACGTTGAACACGTCGTGATGCGCCTTCTCAATCTCATCGAACAACACCACCGAATATGGCCGGCGCCGCACGGTCTCGCTCAATTGCCCGCCTTCCTCGTAGCCGACGTAACCCGGCGGCGCGCCGATGAGCCGCGACACGGTGTGTTTCTCCATGTATTCGCTCATGTCGATGCGGATCATCGCGTTTTCGTCGTCGAACAAAAATTCCGCCAGTGCCCGGGCCGTCTCGGTCTTGCCCACGCCGGTCGGGCCGAGGAAGATGAACGAGCCGATGGGCCGGTTCGGGTCCTGCAATCCGCTGCGGGCGCGGCGCACGGCGTCGGACACGGCCTTGATGGCCTCCTTCTGCCCGACCACGCGCAACGCGAGCCGTTCCTCCATCTTCACCAGCTTCTGCCGTTCGCCTTCCAGCATCCGGGAAACCGGAATATGCGTCCACGCCGCCACCACCCGAGCGATGTCTTCGTCCGTGACTTCCTGACGCAGCAAAGAGGTCCGGGTGCCTTGCGTGGATTGCTTTTCGATGGTGGAAAGCTTTTTCTCCAAGTCAGGAATTTTGCCGTATTGAAGTTCCGAGGCCTTGCTCAAATCCCCGCGCCGCTGGGCCTGTTCCAGTTCCAGCTTTGCCTGCTCAAGTTGGGAGGCAACCACGCTGACGGCGTTGACCGCAGCTTTTTCATTCTGCCATTGGGCGGTCAATGCCTTGGATTTTTCCTTGAGGTTGGCGGTTTCCTTGTCAATCAGCTTGAGCCGTTCCTTGCTCGCGGCGTCCTTTTCCTTCGCCAGCGACGTGCGCTCGATTTCCAGTTGCAAAATCTTCCGATCAAGCTGGTCCAGTTCTGTCGGCTTGGAATCCAGTTCCATCTTGATGCGCGACGCTGCCTCGTCCACCAGGTCAATTGCCTTGTCCGGCAAAAACCGGTCGGTAATGTAGCGATGCGACAGCGTCGCCGCCGCCACGAGCGCCGCATCCTGGATGCGCACACCGTGATGCACCTCGTAGCGTTCCTTCAACCCGCGCAAAATCGCAATAGTCGCCTCCACCGTCGGCTCGTTCACCTGCACGGGCTGGAATCGGCGTTCCAGCGCCGGGTCTTTCTCGATGTGCTTGCGGTATTCGTCCAGCGTCGTGGCGCCCACGCAACGGAGTTCGCCGCGCGCGAGCTGCGGTTTCATAATGTTCGCCGCATCCGTGGCCCCTTCCGCCGCACCCGCGCCGACGATGGTGTGCAATTCGTCAATGAACAAAATGATTTTGCCTTCGCTGGCGGTGATTTCCTTGAGGAATGCCTTGAGCCGGTCCTCGAATTCGCCGCGATACTTCGCGCCGGCAATCATCGCGCTCAAATCCATCGCCACCAACCGCTTGTTCTTGAGCGATTCGGGCACGTCGCCGCTCACAATGCGACGAGCCAGGCCCTCGGCGATGGCCGTCTTGCCCACGCCGGGTTCGCCGATGAGCACCGGATTGTTTTTGGTGCGGCGCGTCAGCACCTGCATCACGCGGCGGATTTCCTCGTCGCGCCCGATGACCGGGTCAATCTTTCCCTGCCGCGCCAGTGCGGTGAGGTCGCGCCCGTATTTTTCGAGCGCCTGAAATTTACCCTCGGGATTTTCATCGGTCACACGCTGGTTACCGCGCAATTCGGCAAGCGCCTTGAGCACGGCATCGCGCTTGAGGCCATGTTTGACGAAAATCTTTTTCAACGCCGAACCGCCGCCGTCCAGCAAACCGAGCAGCAGATGCTCGGTGCTGACGTAATCGTCCTTGAGTTTGGTGGCCTCGGATTGTGCGGCATCGAGCGCTTTTTTCAAATCACTGCCGGCATAGACTTCGCCACCACCCTGGACCTTGTGTCGGCGGGCGAGCTCGGCCTCCAGATCGGGCTTGAGCCGGGCGATTGGCACGCCGATGCGTTCCAGCAGGTCGGGAATCAGGCTTTCGCTCTGGCCGATGAGCGCGAGCGCGAGATGTTCGCCGTCGATTTCCTGGTGCGACAGTTCGCGCGCGAGCCGTTGCGCCTCCGCCAGCGCCTCCTGCGATTTCTGGGTTAATTTCTCCGGTTGCATAGAAGTTCGAATGTAACGCAAAGACACCGAGACGCAAAGACGGGAAATGAACACAAGGTTTTTTGCAGGAATTTACTCGAATTCAAAATGCACAGGGGACTAATTTCCCAACCACCGCTCTTCACCCGGTTACCAAATAGTGCCTACTTGCCCAGAAACAATTCCTCGCTCATATTTCACGCGAATAAAAGTGAGGGTAATGAAAGAAAATAGAATCCATTGCCATGTGGAAACCGCCATCGCCGTCATCGGCGGGAAATGGAAGCCGTGGATCCTCTGGCACCTCTACGACGGCGTGCGGCGGCATGGGGAATTGCGGCGGTTGACACCCAGTATCACGGGCAAAATGTTGACCCAGCATCTGCGGGAACTGGAACGGGATGGCGTCGTTCAACGCAAGGTTTATGCGCAGAAGGCGCTCAAGGTGGAATACTCATTCACAAAATACGGCGAAACGCTGCGCCCGTTGCTGAAACAGCTTTGCCAGTGGGGAGCCAAACACGCTGAACGCACTTCAGTGACGGGGAAACGAAAAGGCTTCATCGACAAATTAAAAACCAAAACAAAATTATGAGCCTCAAAAATGCCAACGTCCTCAATCCGAAACGCCCCAAACGCGTCGCCATCGTCATTGCCAATGCTGCCGTCTCCACCACCTCGGGCTGGCCCGTGGGGTTTTGGTGGAGCGAACTCACGCATCCTTACTACATTTTCACGGATGTCGGTTATCAAGTGGACATCTTCAGCCCGGACGGCGGCAAATGCGAGGCCGACGGTATGTCCGATCCGCGCGACGCTTCCGGCTATTCCGCCAGCGACCTCATCAGCATGGGTTTCATCGCCACTCCAAAACTTGCCGCGCTGGTTGCCAACACCCGCAACGTGGCAGAAATCGCGGTAACGGATTACGATGCGCTCATCGTCGCCGGCGGACAGGCGCCCATGTTCACCTTCGACAAGGCAACCAGACTGATTGCGAAGTTTGTCGAATTTTATGAAGCGGGTAAGATCGCGTGCGCGCTCTGTCACGGCGTGGCGCTGCTGCGCTATGCCAAATTGTCGAACGGGGAATTCCTCACCAAAGGCCGGACGGTCACGGGGTTTGCCAACGCCGAGGAAGATTTCGCCGACAACGCTGTGTGGAGCATGAATCTGATGCCACGCGACAAGCACATCATGCCGTGGCGCATCGAGGATGAATTGAAAAAGCTTGGTGCGAATTATGTCCAGGCCGGACTTTGGCGCGGATTTGCGATCCGCGACGGCAATCTCATCACTGGCCAGCAGAATTTCTCCGGCGAAGAAACAGCACGGCTCGTCGTTGAAGCGCTCGGCAGATAACTCCAAACTAAAACAAACCATGAACCTTGGAATCATTGGCGCGGGAAACGTCGGCGGCGCGCTCGGCAAAAGCTGGGCGAAGGCCGGACACAAAATTAAATTCGGCGTGCGCAAAGCCGGCGACCCCAAACATCGTGGATTGCTCGACGCCTGTGGGCCGAATGCGGGCGCCGGCACTAACTCCGAGGCCGCCACGTTCGGCGAAGTGATTGCGGTGGCCACGCCCTGGGATGCGACGCAGCCTGCCATTGCCGAGTGCGGCAATCTTGCGGGGAAAGTGCTGGTGGATTGCACCAATCCACTCAAGTTCACGCCCGACACGGGACTGGAGCTGGCTATCGGACATAGCATTTCCGGCGGTGAAACCGTCGCGCTATGGGCGCAAGGCGCGCGGGTGGTGAAATGTTTTAACACCTACGGGTTCGAGAATTTTGCCGACGCGCGTTATCCGAAATACGGCAATCTCAAACCGGTCATGTTCCTCGCAGGGGACGATGCCGACGCGAAGCGAATCGTCGCGAATCTTGCCGCCGACATCGGCTTTCAGCCATTGGACACCGGAGATTTGAAAATCGCGCGGCTGCTTGAGCCGGCTGGAATGTTGTGGATTCATCAGGCGCTCGTTCAAAAGCAAGGGACCGGTTTTACCTGGGCCATGTTGGAACGGACTCAGGCTTCCCCGCGCACGGCAAAAAACTAAAAACCCAACAATATGAACAAACCACTTCCCGTGCCCGCCCAGGCGGCGCCAGGTTTTACACTGGAGGAAATGAAAAATTTTGTGCGCCGGCATTTTGACGACTTCGTCAACCGCAAACTATCGGATGTGGCGCTCAAAAATTTCAGCGACGATTTTCTGGATCATGACGAACCCGGGGGTGCGGTCGCCGGCCCGGTCGCGGCCAAAACGATGATGGAAAACGCCTATCAAATCTGGCCGGATCTTCATGTGACCGTGGAGGACATTCTGGCCGAAGGCGACAAGGTCATGGTGCGCAATGTCTGGAGGGCCACGGAAAAATCCAGCGGAAGGAAAATTTCCTTCCGCGGCTTTGTTTTGTGGCGGTTCGCCAACCGTAAAATCGTCGAGCGTTGGGCCACGCTCACACCGCCGGATGAGATCAAGCCGTGATGGAAAGAATGGAATTATATCAAACTACTTTGCCGAAGTGCCTGGCGCGAATTTAACACAAAGACGCCAGGACGCAAAGACGGGAAATGAATGCAAATTTTTGACACGGATTTGGCTTCCCAAGCCTGCCACAAGATGGATGCCCCAAGTTGAAGGTTCGCTTGCGCGAAATGTGGTTACGAATTAACCGAATTACGTTGCGCAAGCCACCCGTCTGAATGCGAAACCCGGCGCGCACGGAGTGACGCGCCCAACCTTTCGGCTCGCGAGGACGCTCGCCCGGCCTTCGCGTCTTTGCGCCTTTGCGTTAATCCGTTTTTCGTCTAGTTTTCGCGCATGAAATATCGCGAACTCGGCCGCACCGGCTGGAAGGTCTCGGAAATCAGCTTTGGCGCGTGGGCCATCGGCGGCGCCTGGGGCAACGTGGATGACCAGGAATCCCTCGCCGCCCTGCACACCGCGCTCGACGGTGGCGTGAATTTCTTCGACACGGCGGATGTCTATGGCGACGGCCACAGCGAACGGCTGATGGCAAAACTGCGCCAGGAGCGGAAGGAAAAATTTTACATCGCCACCAAGGCCGGCCGCCGCCTGCCCCAACAAACCCCGGAAGGCTACACCCGCAAGAATCTTACGGCGTGGATTGAGCGCAGCCTGAAGAACCTGGATACCGACGCCATCGATTTGTTGCAATTGCATTGCCCGCCCACCGGGGTTTTTTACATGCCCGAGGTGTTCAGTATCCTCGACGACCTCGTGGAGGCCGGCAAATTGCGGCATTACGGCGTCAGCGTGGAAAAGGTCGAGGAAGCCTTAAAGGCCATCGAGTTTCCCAATGTCCAGACGATCCAGATCATTTTCAACATTTTCCGGCAACGTCCGGCGGAATTGTTTTTTCCGGAGGCCCAACGCCGCAAGGTCGGCATCCTCGCGCGGGTACCGTTGGCGTCGGGCCTGTTGTCCGGCAAAATCACCCGCGCGAGCAAATTCGCGAAGGACGATCATCGGAATTTCAACCGCCACGGCGAAGCGTTTGACCGCGGTGAAACGTTCTCCGGAGTGGATTTCGAGACGGGCCTGCGGACAGTTGAAGAATTGAAGGCGTTGGCGCCCGCCGGGGCGAGCCTGACCCAACTGGCCTTGCGCTGGATCCTGGAATTTCCGGCAGTGACCTGCGCGATTCCCGGCGCCAAACGCCCGGCGCAGGTCGCGGAAAACATTGCGGCTTCGGATCTCAAGGCATTGACTCCGGCCACCTTGAAAAAAATCCGCGCCCTTTACGACACGCAAATCAGGCCGCTGGTGCATCAATTCTGGTAGGGTATTTTCAATTTGCGATATACGATTTACGCGGCAGGCACCAGACGCTGAATGATGCGTCAATTGTAAATCGCATATCGTAAATCGGTTTGCCAATCCACCTTGCTCCGCCGCCGGTTTTGCGCTAGTCTGGGCATGCTATGGACATGGAAACACCACCTTTGCCGCCCGCCGGCGTGCCGCCACCGTTGACTCCGCCCCCCATCATCACCCCGCCGCCACCGGCCCAACCCCGGCGCAGCCGCGTCTGGATGGTCGTCGCCATCATTTTGTTCGGCCTGCTCGCCCTCAGTCTGTTGGGAAATTTTACGCAGTTCGTCTCGCGGGCCTTGAGTTTCGGCAGCGGATTCAATCGCAACTTCCGCACCACCACCAGCCGTGACCTCGGCCCGAAGCTGGACGAATACCTGGTGGAAGACAATGATTCCCGACGCAAGATCGCCGTGGTCACCGTGGATGGCATCATCACCGACCACACCGTGGATCGGGGCGGCAACAACATGGTGGATGTGATCAAGGCGCAGCTCAACCGGGCCAAGGAGGATGACCGGGTCAAAGCCGTCATCCTGAAAGTGGATTCCCCGGGCGGCGAAGTGATGGCGTCGGACGAAATCAACAAAGTGATTGGAAAATTCCAGGAGGATTCGAGCAAACCCGTGGTGTGTTCGATGGGCAGCCTCGCCGCGTCCGGCGGTTATTACATCTCCGTGCCCTGCCGCTGGATTGTGGCCAATGAACTGACCATCACCGGCAGCATCGGCGTCATCATGCACGGCTGGAATTATCGCGGGTTGATGGACAAGGTGGGAATTGCGCCGATGACTTACAAGAGCGGCAAGTTCAAGGACATGCTCAGCGGCGAACGCAGCACGAACGAAATCCCGGCCGAAGAGCACGCCATGGTGCAGGCGCTCATCGACGAAACGTATGGCCGGTTCACCAATGTCGTCTGTTCCGGCCGTGGCCAGGCCTATCAGAAAAACAGCAAGGACGGCGGCCAGGCGCTGGCCGCCAATTGGGCCAGTTTTGCGGACGGACGCGTTTTGTCCGGCTCGGAAGCGCTCAAGCACGGCTTCGTGGATGAACTCGGCGATTTTGACAAGGCGGTGGAACGCGCGAAAAAAATTGCCCATATCAGCAGCGCCAACCTCGTCGAATATCGCGAGCGTTATGACATTTCCGATCTGTTCTCCATGTTCGGGGAGAACAGTGCGTCACATGACATCAAACTCGACCTCGGCGTGGACATGCCGAAATTGCAGGCGGGACAACTTTACTTCCTTTCGTACACCCTGGTGAACTGACGTGAAAGGCGTCACCGTCATCGCGCACCCGCTGGTGCAACACAATCTGGCCCGGTTGCGTGACAAACGGACGCAGTCACAGGAATTTCGCCGGCTGCTGGGTGAAATCGCCTCGCTCATGCTTTACGAAGCCACGCGTAGCTTCGCCGTCCGCCCCGTCTCGGTGCAAACGCCCCTGGCCGTTGCCCCAGGATTTCGTCTGGAACGGGAAGTGGTCCTGGTCCCGGTCCTGCGGGCCGGCCTGGGAATGCTCGATTCCATTCTCCAGCTTATCCCGCACGCCCGCGTCGGGTTTATCGGCCTCAAACGCGAAGAAACCACATTGCGCGCACAGTTTTATCACCAAAGCCTGCCGCCAAACCTGAGCCGGTTTGAAACCATCCTGATTGACCCGATGCTGGCCACCGGCGGCAGCGCCGTGGCCGCGCTCGACCTGCTCGCCGGTCAGGGCGCCCGACGCGTGCGGCTGGTGAATCTGGTCGCGGCTCCGGATGGCATCCGCCGCGTGCAAAAAAAATATCCGCGCGTGCCGATTTTCACCGCCACGATCGACCGCCGGCTGAACGACAAAGGTTACATTTTGCCCGGCCTTGGCGATGCCGGGGACCGGTTGTTTGGGACGTGAGGCATGAAACGTGATGCGTAAAACGTGAACATAATTCACGCATCACGTTTCACGAATTACGATTACAAATGAAACGTTCAGAAACATTGCTCATGGTCGCGGACAGCGAACGCGATGCGAACATGCTGTACGCCACCGGCCTGTTCGTGCCCGACCCGTTCATTTATCTGCGCGCCGGCGGACGCCCGCTCATCGTGATGAGCGACCTGGAAATTGACCGCGCCCGCGCGCAAGCCCCGCACTGCCGTGTCGCGTCGCTCAGCCTTTACCAGAAGAAACTCCTCGCCGGCGGCATCAAATCTCCCGGCCTTGCCCACGTCATCCGCCTGATTTTGCGCGAAACCAGCGCCCGCCGCGTCATCGTGCCGGGCGATTTTCCCCTCGGCCTGGCGCTGGACCTGGAAAAACTCGGTGTCAACGTCCAGGCGCGACCCGGAAATTTTTTTCCGCAACGCGAGATCAAGTCCGCTCCCGAAGTCCGCAAAATATCCGCCGCGTTGATGATGGCGGAAGTGGGCATGGCCGAGGGCATGCAAGTGCTCCGCGCCGCCAAAATCGGCCGCAACCGCAAGCTGCTTTACCATAACGTGCCGCTGACCTCGGAAAAGCTGCGTTCCGTGATTGATTGCGCCATCCTGCAAGCCTGCGGCCTGGCCGCCAACACCATCGTCGCCGGCGGCCGCCAAGGGTGCGACCCGCATGAACGCGGTTATGGCCCGTTGCGCGCCCACGAACCCATCATCATCGACATTTTCCCGCGCTCGCAGAAAACGGGTTACTTCGGGGATATCACCCGCACCGTCGTTCGCGGGACCGCCAGCGAAGCCGTCCGCAAACTCTACGACACTGTTTTTCAGGGACAGAAAATCGCATTCAAAAAAATGCGCGCGAACACGCCAACCACGGAGATTCATTGGGCGGTACAGGATTTCTTCGTGGCCCAAGGTTACCGGACCGGGCGCCATCGCGGGCGCATGGAAGGCTTCTTTCACGGCACCGGCCACGGACTGGGCCTGGAAATCCACGAATCACCACGGGTGGGCGCGAGTTCTCTCGGCACGCTCAAGCCCGGCCAGGTCGTGACCGTTGAACCCGGACTTTATTATCCCGAAATCGGCGGTATTCGTCTCGAAGACGTCGCCCTGGTGACTCACAACGGCGCGCGTAACTTGACCCGGTTTGAAAAGGTGCTGGAATTGTAAACCGGCCCATGAACCTCCTGGGAGCGCCGGCGTCTCTCCGGCCCGTCGGGAGCCGAAAACCGGAATTCGTCGGCGAAACGCCAGCGCTCCCAGAAAATGTCTCCCGGTTCAGCGGTTCAACGCGCAAAAAAACGTTCCGAGGAATTCGCTCCAGCTTGACCGCCGACGACCGGACTGCGCCAAAGCGCCATGTCTCACTTGAGACAGGCTGGCTCAAGAAATCTTTTCATCCGTCCCGAATACTTGTAAATTGATGAAAAACCGGTTGGCATACGGCCAGCTTGTTGAATGAAAACAGCAGGAACGCTGTCCATTGAGTGATTTATGTTTAATTTATTCAGCCCATTGTATTGGTTGTTTGCCCTCCCGGGATTGCTTATCGGCATCTGGGCGCAAATCAAGTTGTCCTCGGCTTACGGCAAATACAGCCAGGTGCCGGTGGAATCCGGCCTGACTGGCGCCCAGGCCGCGCGCAAAATCCTCAATGAAGCCGGCCTTAACAATCTGCCGGTGGAGGAGGTTCCCGGCCATTTGACCGATCATTACGACCCGGCCAAGCGCGCCCTGTTTCTGTCTTCCGACAATTTTTACGGCCAGACGATCGCCGCCGTGGGTGTGGCGGCGCATGAAGCGGGTCACGCACTCCAGCATCAGGCAGCTTATGGACTGTTCAACTTTCGAATGGCAATTGTGCCGATTACACAGTTTGCCAACGCTGCCTACGCGGGAATTTTCTTCGTCGGCATGTTCATGGGCCTGTTGAAAATCGTTCTCCCCATTATCATTGCCACTTTCGCGGTGATAACGCTGTTTAACCTCGTCACCCTACCGGTGGAATATGATGCCAGCCGCCGGGCCAAGGAACAATTATTCCGGCTGGGCCTCGTATATGAGCAGGAACGCACCGGGGTGAGCAAGGTTTTGGACGCCGCGGCATTGACTTATGTAGCCGCGCTCGTCAGCAGCATGTTGACGTTGCTCTATTACATCACCCTCGCGCGTGACAGCCGGCGATAGCTAATTTCCTTGCCGATTTATATTTAGTTCGTAACGTTTGCCCCGGCTTATGGCGAAGAAGCAAAAACGGCAGGCAACCAAAACCAAACGGCTCGCAACGCGGCCTTTGGTGGTTGCGCGTATCGTTAAAGCTGCCGTACCCGTACCCGCACCCGCCGTGCCGGCGGCACCCGTCACGCCGGTCGGCCCCGAACCCGGCCCGCCCCAGCCGGTCACGGAAGGCGACACCACCCAGTTCATCCGCCGGGAAAGCATGCGGTACGATGGCGACACGGCCATCAAACTTTATTTGCGCGAAATCGGCCAGGTGAAACTCCTCACGCCGCAGGAGGAAATCGTACTGGCTGGCCGCATCAAGAAGGGCGACAAGAAGGCGCGTGAACAGATGATCAAGGCCAACCTGCGCCTGGTCGTCAAAATTGCGCGCGATTACGAAGGCATCGGCCTGCCCCTGCTCGATTTGATCAGCGAAGGCAACATCGGCCTGATGAAGGCCGTGGAACGTTTTGATCCCAAAAAGGGCGGCAAACTTTCCACCTACGGTTCCTGGTGGATCAAACAATCGATCAAGCGCGCGCTCGCCAACCAGTCCAAGACCATCCGCCTGCCGGTGCATCTGGTGGATAAAATTTCCAAGATGCGCCGCATCGGCATGCGCCTCCAGGAGGAACTCGGCCGCGAACCGACCGATGAGGAATTGGCCGACGAGCTCGACATGACCGCCACCCGCGTCCGGCAGATGCGCATGGCCTCCATCCGCCCGGCGTCGCTCGATGCGCCCATCGGCGACGACGATTCAAACAATTTTTCGGATGTGGTGGAGGACGAAAACGCGACCTCCCCCTACGACAATCTGGAGGACAAGACCGTCACCGACATGTTGCAGGAAATGGTCAAGCATCTTGATCCGCGTGAGGCGACGATTTTGCGTTACCGTTTCGGCCTCGATGGCGGCACGGAAAAGACGCTGGAAGAGGTGGGCGAAAAATTCGGCGTCACCCGCGAACGCGTCCGGCAGATCCAGAATCTGGCTCTGCGGAAACTCCGCAAGATGATCGAAAAGCTCGAAGCTTCCAAAAACAAGGAACATTGATCCATGCCGCCACGCCCAAGGGAATCGAGACCATGAGGCTTTCCTCCGAGAGACGCCCCCGCCCGATTTGCAGAATCTCGAATGACTAAACCCTAATGACGAAATAATTCCCAATGACCAAAATAAAAATATGCCGACATGCGGCTGATTTCTTTTTGTCATTTGAATTTTGTTCTTCTTTAGTCAATAGCGCTTCGTCATTCGTCATTTTCCGGCCCACTTCTTCCAAAACAGTCAAAAACAAAAAATAAGACCATGCCTCCCGTCACCCCTGCCGATATCGAACGCGCCATCCGCAACGTCCCCGACTTTCCCAAACCGGGCATTCAGTTCAAGGATATCACCCCCGTGCTGGCCGACGCGCGGCTCTTTGCCGGCGCCATCGACTTGCTGACCGAGAAATTCTCGCCCGGCGCGGTGGACGCGGTGGTGGGCATTGATGCGCGCGGATTCATTTTTGCCGCCGCGGCCGCCACGAAATTGAAGGCCGGTTTCGTGCCGGTCCGCAAAAAAGGCAAGCTGCCCTTCCAAACCATCGAACAGGACTACGCGCTGGAATACGGTTCGGCGACCGTGGCCATGCACGTGGACGCGCTCAAGCCGGGCGCGCGGGTGGTGTTGATTGACGACCTGCTGGCCACCGGCGGCACCTCCTCCGCCGCCGCCGCGCTGATGAAAAAACTCGGCGCCAACATCCTTGAAATCGTATTTCTCATCGAATTGAAGTTCCTAAATGGTCGCGAAAAGCTGCAGGGCCATCCCGTGCGCTCCATCATTGCTTATTAGCCGGCGCGCAATTGAGTTTTCAACTTTCCTGGTTTTAGTACAGTGTCGGCAATGCACTGGCTGCAAGCGCTTGATACCGGCCTGTTTCGCTTCATCAACCGGTCGTTGAGCAATCCATTCTTCGACTGGCTCATGCCGGTTTTGAGCGGCAATGCCCTTTTCTTTCCGCTGCTGTTCCTGCTCGTCGTCGGCCTGCTCTGGAAGGGCGGCGTCCGGCTGCGCCTTTGCCTGCTGTTCCTGCTGTTGATCCTGCCGCTGGGCGATGGTCTGGTCACCAATACCATCAAACATGCCGTGGCCCGCCCCCGCCCGTTCGTCACGCTGCCGGAGGCGCGGTTGTTCGGTACGGTCGGCAAAGGCTACATCCCGCCCGAAATCAACGACCAGGGCGGGGACATGTCCGCCAACAAAGGCAGCTACAACAGCATGCCTTCCTCGCATGCGGCCAACTGGTTCGCCGCCACGATGATCCTCTGCATTTTTTACCGGCGCAGTCTCTGGTTCATGCTGCCGCTGGCCGGGGCGGTTTCATTCTCGCGCGTCTATAACGGCGTCCATTATCCCAGCGACGTGCTCGCCGGCGCCATTATCGGCGCGGGATATGCGTCGGCCGGAGCGGTGGCGTTGCAAACCCTCTGGCAATGGCTGGGGAAAAAATGGTTTCCCCTCTGGCATCAACGGGTCCCGTCCTTGTTAAATCCAAAATCCGAACCGCCAAGCCCGGGTTTGATCGCCAAAAATCCGGCCGAAGCCGATGTGGAATGGCTGCGCCTCGGCTATCTCCTGATTTTGATCATGCTGATAGCCCGATGGGTTTATCTTGCCGGTGGCGTCATCGAGTTGAGCGAAGACGAGGCCTACCAATGGCTTTGGTCGAAACATCCCGACCTTTCGTATTACAGCAAGCCGCCGGGTATCGCGTTCATCCAACTTGCCGGCACCTGGTTGTTCGGCGACACCCCCCTCGGCATCCGTTTCTTTTCACCGTTGTTTACGGCCATCGGGAGCCTGATGCTGCTGCGTTTTATGGCCCGCGAAATCAGCGCCCGGGCCGGGTTCTGGTTGTTGGTCATCGGCGCGGCGACTCCGTTACTCAATGCGGGCGCCATTTTGATGACCATTGATCCACCGCTCGTGTTGTGCTGGACCTGGGCCTTTGTGGCCGGCTGGCGCGCCGTGCAATACGACGGTCGAGCCCGTCACTGGCTCATCGTGGGGCTGGCGATGGGCCTGGGGTTTCTCTGCAAATACAGCGCGGCCTTTCAAATCGTCTGCTGGGCGGTTCTTTTTGCGCTCTGGCCCGCGGCGCGGATGCATCTGCGCCGGCCCGGTCCCTGGCTGGCGTTGTTGCTGTTTATCGGCTGCACCACCCCGGTCATTGTTTGGAACGCACAACATGACTGGATCACCGTCCACCATGTTGCAGACAACGCCGGCATGCGCGGCCATTGGCAACCGACGTTGCGCTACTTTGTGGAGTTTCTGGGCGGCGAGTTGGGTTTGATGAATCCGGTTTTCTTCATTGGCGCGCTATGGGCGGTGGTGGCCTGTTGGCGGATGCCCCGACACAAGCTGTCGGGGTTATGGCTGTACTTTTTGTGCATGGGCACCCCGGTCTTTTTCGGCTACTGGCTCTGGACATTCCACTCGCGCGTCCAGCCCAACTGGATTGCCCCCGCGGTCCTGCCGATGCTTTGCCTGATGGTCGCCTATTGGCAGGGCCGCCGCGGCGTCAAACCGCTGCTGGCCGCCGGCCTGGCACTGGGTTTCCTGACTGTGGCCATCATGCATCAGACCAACTTCATCGGCAAAATCGCCGGCCAACCCTTGCCCGCGCAAGTGGACCCGTTACGCCGCATTCGGGCCTGGCATTCCTCCGCCGCGTTGGTCGAAGATGAACGTAAAAAACTGGAAGCGGAGGGCAAGCCGGCCTTCATCATCACCGAGCATTATGGCATGACGGGCCTGTTGACCTTTTACTCACCGCCGGCGAGGGCAGCGCTCAAATCGACGCCGCTGGTCTATTTCATGGAATCGGAAAGTCCCCTGAACCAGTTCTTTTTCTGGAGGGAATACCGTTACCGGGACAGCCGCCAGGGACAAAATGCCATCTACGTAAAGGAGCTGGGCCTCCGCCCGCTTGCCTCCGGCTGGTTCGGGAAATGGTTGAACCATCAACCGGTTGATGATGGTAATGCAACCCCGCCATTGACCAGGCCCATAAGCGATTTCCGGGAATTTGAATCCGTCCGCGACCTGGGCGAATTTGAAGTCAAATACGGCGACCGTGTCTTCCATCGCTTTCATCTCTGGGCCTGTTACAATCTGCGTTAAAGGCGAGTCAAAACCCTGTGAGCACTGTCGCATCATCCTCGATCCCGGGTTCGACCGGGGCGGTTCCAAACCGTGGACCGGGCAAAAAACTTTTGGAAAAGGCAGTGACACAAACCTTACTGCGGGTCCGTGATTACGATCTGGACGCGACGCTTGACTCCGGGCAGGCGTTCCGCTGGGAGCGCGACAACGGGTACTGGACCGGCGTCATCGGTCGGCAGCCGGTCCGCTTGACCCGGACACCCGACGGCATTCGCGCCGAAACCGGCGGGCCGGTCGCCGACTGGCAATGGCTGCGCGATTATTTGCAGACCGATACCGAACTGGACGCGGTGCTCCAGACTTTTCCGGATGACGCGCCGATGCGTGAAGCGATGGCGGCCTGTCGCGGATTACGCGTGCTGCGGCAGGACCCGTGGGAATGTCTCGCGTCATTCATTTTGTCCTCGACCAAACAAATCGTGCAAATCCGGCAAATTGTCGCCCTGCTTTGCGAACGGTTCGGCGAGCCGATCACTACCAACCTCGTGGCCACCGACGTCAGTCGGCGCACTCCTCCTTTACCAGAAGTCAGCGCGGACTCACGTCCGCGGCTACGGTTCGATGGTGTCGGTTTGGTTAAAAACTGTTTATCCCATTCCTTTCCCACGGCTGAACGCCTCGCCGGCCTCACCGAGGCCGATTTACGCGCGTGCAAAATGGGCTTTCGCGCCCCGCATCTCCTCGCCGCCGCCCGCAGCATTGCCGATGGAAAACTCGACCTCGAACGGGTGCGCCGGCTGCCGTTGGCGGAAGCGCGCGCAGAATTGACGACCCTGCGGGGCGTGGGCGGCAAAATCGCCGATTGCGTCCTGCTCTTTGCCTATGGATTCGACAGCGCTTTTCCCGTGGATGTCTGGATTGAACGCGCGTTGCGCCAGCTGTATTTTCCGCGCCGCCGGGTGGGTGAAAAACGGCTCCGGCATTTCGCCGCGACGCATTTCGGGCCGCATGCCGGGCATGCCCAGCAATATCTTTTCCATTACATGCGGACAAAAGTGAAACAACCTGCCGGACATTGAAATGAAATCGGTTGAAATCATTCTGTCGCCCAAGGAATTGCCCGCGCTCGCCCAACGCGACCTGCACGAGGCCACTTGCGTCGTGTTCGACGTTCTCCGGGCCACCAGCACATTCGTGACTGCGCTGCATCATGGCGCAACCGCCATCGTGCCCGTCTCCGAAATCAGCGAAGCCCTGGCCCTTCGCCGCAAACAACCGGACGTTCTGCTCGGCGGCGAGCGGGACGGCGTGAGAATCGGCGCCGCGCAAGCCGGAGGCATTGATTTCGACCTCGGCAATTCGCCGCGCGAATACACGCCGGAAAAAGTCCGCGGCAAAACCATTGTTTCGACCACCACCAATGGCACCCGGGCCTTGCGCGCCTGCGCCGGCGCGCAAACCGTCCTGGCGGCGTCGTTTTTGAACCTCTTGGCAACGGCAAAATTTATTCGGCAACTTCGCCCGGCGGAGATACTGCTCGTGTGCGCCGGCACGCGTGAAAACATCGCCATGGAGGACGTGCTGGCCGCAGGCGCTTTGGCTGAAATCTTGGCTAATGAACCTTCCGCCCAAAATCTGGAGGCAGGGCGGGATGAAGCAAGCGTCTCGATTCAACAGCCATCGCGCGGCGCGCACGGAGTGACGCGCCCCACCCTATCCGATTCCGTCGAAACCGCCCTCCGTACCTGGCGGGAAGGAAAGGCCAATCTGTTTGCCGCCGTTTCCGGGGCGGAAAATGCGCGGCGGTTGCTGGCCATTCCCGAATTGCGCGATGACGTGGCATTTTGCCTGCAACCGGACGTTTTCAATCTGACCGCCAGACTTGGCCGTGACGGGTCCATCCGGATTTCAATTTAAAACCGGCACGCCGAGCGCCCGCAACTTCGCTCCAATTTGAGGGTCGCCAGGTCTGAGTCGCAACGCTGCCTGATAGCAGGAGATGGCTTCGGCCGGCTTCCCCAGCCGGAGCAGCGTGTCGCCGAGGTTGACGCAAACCCGCGAATCGTCCGGTTCCACGCGCAGCGCCTCGCGAAACTGTTGCGCGGCCTCGTCATATCGTTGTTCCCTGAATAAAACCGAAGCCAGATTGTTGTGGGTGCTGGCCGAATCCGGGTCCAGCTTCAAGGCCGCCTCGAAACAGGCAATGGCGTCGGCATACTGCTGCTGCGTTGCCAGCGCAAAACCCAGGTTGTTCAGGATGTCAGCCTGGTCGGGAGCCACCTGCAAAGCGTGGCGGTAATTATCAACGGCCTCGTCCCAGCGCCCCTGCCGGGCAAAAATATTCCCAAGATTATACAGCGCATCCGGATTATCGGGCTGGATCTGCAACGATTGGCGGAACCAGTCCGTCGCCTTGAACATCTGCCCGTTTTTCGACAGCCAGGTTCCAAGGTTGTTGCAGGCGACAAAATTATTTTCCGTCACCGACAGGGTATGGCGGAATAACGTCCCGCTGTCCCGCCAGAACCCAATTTGGTCCCGCGTCCGCAGCCCGCAGGCCAGCAACACTACGATCGCCACAACTCCAAGAACCGGCCTGGGCAGACGCCGGTTAGCGCACATCCCGGCCCCACTCCAGACCGCAACGATGAAAATCCCGATCAGTGGAAAATAAGTGTACCGGTCAGCCATCGATTGGTTTCCCACCTGGACCAAACCGATCACCGGAACCAATGTCCCCACAAACCAAAACCAGCCTACGGGCACAAAAGGCAGTTTGCGTCCCAGCCTCACGGCGGCAACCGACAAACCGATGACGAGCACCGCGGAAAAAACAACCAGGCCCGCCGCCCAATGCCCCGGATGCGGGTAAGGATTGCCCAGTGCTATCGGCCAGAGGGTTTTGCCAAGATAACGGGCATATGCGACAAAGGTGTTTTCCAGCCGCCCGGCCATTGGGATTTTCACCAGCGCAACCACCGCACCGCCCTTTTGCTGCACCAGAAACGTCACCACGCAGGAAACTGCGCTCAGGACAAAAAATGGAATTTTTTCCTCCACCAAGCTCCGGATCCTCGCCACCTGGCATCCGCCTCCCGGAGCCCGGTTGAGCGGCCACCAATCCAACAACAACATCAGAAACGGCAACGTCACCAGCATCGGCTTGCTCATCAGGCTGAACGTAAAAAACACCAACGCGAGGAAGTAATGGACTGACGGGTGACGGGTGGCGGGTGACGAAGGGGAGTCGGCCCGTGTCATCGACCACTGGTCCCTGGTCACATAGCGCGCATACGCGATTAACGAAAGCAATCCGAAGAACGTGCTCAAAACGTCCTTGCGCTCCGCCACCCATGCCACTGATTCCACATGTAATGGATGCAGGGCAAACAGTGCGGCCACAAACGCGCTGCGCCATGTCGCCAGGGTCAGCAATCGCAGCAACAAAAAAACCAGCGACGTGTTGGCCAGATGAAACAACAGGTTGGTGATGTGCGGCCCCATCGGCCCCCGACCAGACAAATCCACATCAAGCATCAACGACAGCCAGGTCAGCGGATGCCAGTTGCTGGCTTGCCCGGTGGAGAACGCCCAGGCGACATTGCCCGGCGTCAGGCCTCTCAGGACATGTGAATTGGACGTGAAATAATCCGGATCGTCATAGTTCAGGAAATCGCAACGCGCCACCGGCCAATAAACCGCGACCGTCACCAAAATCAGCAGCAGGCAAAGAATCGTCGGCAGGCCAAACCCGTTGGGCTTACCGGCCGGCCTTAAATCTTCCGATGTCATCCCTTCATTCACGCCAATTCTTTAACCGGACCGCAGCTGTCCCAGCCGCAGCACGTACCCATAAATGAATCCCGGGATTTCGTGCGCCATGCAGCGATACCGGTTGCAGCCGGCAGGGGGCGCTCCCGCTTCACATTACAAATTCCAGTCCCTGCCGATGGGAAATGAGGCCGCGCTCGAAAGCCTGTCCCAAAAAGCGGCGGATGGATTCCCTGCCCCGCTCGCCATAATCCAGGGTCCAGTGGTTCACGTACATCCCGACAAATTTGTCGGCGAGCTCGCGTCCCATGTCCCGGGCGTATTGCAACGCATGTTGCACCGCCTCCGCCCGGTGATCGAGGCTGAACCGGATGCTCGCGGTAAGAATGTCAGAGATTTCCCGGCGCAGCGCCGGATTGAATTTTTTGTGGATGACATTTCCGCCCAGCGGCAGGGGCAGCCCGTCGTTTTCCCGGCCCCACCAGACGCCCAGATCTTCGCAAACCACCAGGCCTTCATTTTGATAGGTCAACTGGCCTTCATGGATGATGAGTCCCACGTCCGCCTGGCCGGACCGGACGGCCTGAAAAATCCGGTCGAACGGCACGACCACATGATTGAATTCCTTCGCGGGTTTGCCCAGCCAGAGTTGCAGCGCGAGGAAAGCGCTGGTCATGGTGCCCGGCACGGCGATTTTCTTCCCCGCCAGTTCCGTCCGGGAAAATTTCTGCCGGGCCACCAGCATCGGCCCATAACCGTCCCCCATGCTCGCGCCGCTCGGCAGCAGCGCATACTGGTCGCTCACATAAGCATAGGCATGGATGCTGACAGCGGTGACATCGAGTTCGCCGCGCGTGGCGCGCTCGTTCAGCGTCTGGATATCCTGCAGGACATGGTTGAAATGAAAGCCGCGCGTTGGAATCAATTCCTTCGCCAGCGCATAAAACATGAAGGCGTCGTCCGGGTCAGGTGAATGGCCGAGTGTCAACGTCGTTTGCTGCATGAACGCAGCCTAAACCACGCAACGCGAACTGTCACGATGAGAAGATTCAACCAGGACAAGGCGGACATATTCGCTGTAAGTTAAACTGCACCACACCCACCCCGGCCGGGTCTGCCGCAATCGATCGCGAACCTCCTTGATGCTCTATCGCCATCCCTTTGCAGCCAAACCCGGCCAGGTATGTGTGTCGTGTTCCTCCCGGACAAACGCATTTGTCCGTCTCCAAAAAAACCTGACAGCCATGTCGAACCGCCTCCTTTTCTCCGGCCCGACCGCTGCCAAGGTTCCCCACCCAAAAAATCTACTACCAACCGCTGCCCCACCCTAGCACCCTGCGTGCCGCGGGGGAAATTGGGGATAATTCCGGGAATTCCAGTGATTTCCGGATTGCGCCGGAACGCGGAACGGAAATTCGCTGTTGCTTTTTTTTCAGCCTGACAAAACTTTCACCGCCGCTTTGGGATTCCGCGGAGCCATGAATGGGTTGACTCCGAAACGCGCCGCACCCAGATTGTTCGCCGTCGCGGCCGAAATCAAATCACAAACCCGGATAATTTTATGAAACCCATCTCAACCTGGAATGGAATGGATGTGGTAATCTTGTTGGAGTAAGCCTTTCGGTTATTGAGTCATGTTGTTTGATCGGATTTTCAAACCCCGGCCGGCGCCAGCCCTGGCTTTGGTCCACCTGGAGATCGGCAAAAAGTCCGTGCCACTCCTGATGGTGCGCCATCCGCGCGCCTGCCGTTACCGGCTCCGCTTGCACCCCGATGGCTCCGCCCGGGTGACCATTCCCCGCGGCGGCTCGGTGACGGTGGCCCGGCAATTCGTCGAGCGCCACAGTGCCTGGCTGGAACGCCAGTTGCAACGCCTGCAAACCCATCCTTCGAAACCGGTGGTCTGGCAAGTTGGGACGGAAATACTCCTGCGCGGCCAGTTGGTCCGCATTGAAGCCACACCCGACAGTAACGGAAAAAGCATCCACTTCAGCGACGAATGGGTGCGGATCGTCGAACCCACAACCGATTTGCGGCCGGCCATCGAAAATCATCTCCGCAGGCTGGCCGCCCGCGAATTGCCGGCGCGCCTGCTTGAGCTGGCCATCCGACACGGACTCACTGTGAACCGCATCACGGTACGCGCCCAGAGATCACGTTGGGGCTCCTGTTCACGGCGCGGCACGATTTCCCTGAACTGGCGGCTCATCCAGACCCCTGCCTTTGTCAGTGACTACATTTGTCTCCACGAACTGATGCATTTGCGGCAGATGAATCATTCCGCGCGGTTCTGGCGGGAGGTGGAAGCTGTCTGCCCCGAATACCGAATGGCCGAAAGCTGGCTGAAGGAACACCCGGGACTGCTGCGTTGAACGGCGGTAGGGTAATACCCCATTGGTACAGGGCCAGTCCAGGTCGTACCTTGAACCTTAATGCCTGCATGCAAAATCAAAGCCGGCCGTTTATTTCTCATGTTGGTGCTGGGACTTTCCGTGGCAGCCGTTGTCAGCAGCCTCACCGGTTGCGTCAGCGATGAGCCGTCGTCAAACCCCAACCAGTCTCCGCCTTATTTCAAGCCCACCTTTAGCGGTGATGACCATACTCCGCCGGTCTACACATCTCCGTCCATCACTCCAGCCACCACCAATTTACCGGCCCCAAACACTCCTCCCTGACTGATTGGCCGACAACAAACAGGCACTGGTCGCAACCAAGTTCGCGCTTTCATTTGCCGGAATTCACCATTAGCGTTTGGAAATAACCGCCGGTGTGGCGAAATGGCAGACGCACAGGACTTAAAATCCTGGGACCGTAAAAAGTCGTGTGGGTTCGAGTCCCACCACCGGCACCACTTCTAACTGTGAGTGCAGCAATGATTTAGGCGACGGTGGGTCCGCAACGGACACCAAAACGGACACCATTTTTCTGACTCCGTTAGATGCTGGCGTAACCGGTGCATATTCGCCCGATATTCGCTAACTCTGCGGACTCGGCTTCAGTTATCCTTGCGATTGCGTGAAGTTATGAAAACACGTTATCGCTTAATTCGTCGTGGCAATCGCGGCAATGCCTTCTATTGCGTGGATACCAAAACCGGCAAACGCACCAGTCTTGGCACCAACAACGAGGACGAGGCCAAACAAATCGTTGAAGCCAAAAACCAGTCCGAACGCCAGCCCGTTCTAAATCTTCAAATCGCCAAAGCGTATCTCGCCGGCACCGATTCCGGCGTCAGCACCCGCACCTGGCAGGACGCGATGG
>Ga0265338_10001298_pt1 | contig 40910 bp, 44 predicted proteins | sample 42126metaG_FD_193579 | JGI IMG/M metagenome (GOLD analysis project Ga0265338, IMG submission 193579) | Rhizosphere microbial communities from Carex aquatilis grown in University of Washington, Seatle, WA, United States - 4-21-26 metaG | ecosystem: Host-associated > Plants > Roots > Rhizosphere... | reverse complement strand
AAGATCGACTTCCATCAGTCAGTAGTGAAAGCACTGGAAAGCGCACAGGCTTCCACTGGCCCAGCACCGGCACCTGATTGAAGCCAAAAAAAGAAAGAGCGGTCATATCGGGAGGGCGCAAGCCCTCCCTTTATGCCGTCAACTACTTCTTGGCTTTCTTATCCTTAACCGGCACCCGCGCGGATTCAGGAATGGCCGCTGTAGCTGGCCGTCGTCCAAGATTAATGTAGCAGTTTTCCTTACTCCAAGGCAATTTGCGATTCACTCTTGAGATCGTTTCCGTGACCTTAATCTCGCCAAAATCTGCCAGAAAGTTGGCATAGTCATCCCAACGTGGATCAAACTCATGGCAGACTTTGTGAAATCCACGCTGCTGTCCCAACAGGCAAATCGCCCGGATTTTAATCCAGGAGCGATAAAGTGGTGTATGGCCGTTCAGTACGCCGGTCAGGGTATGACCATGTTTGAAGTTTTCACTGGCTGCCATTTCTGACATCAGATCAGCATTTAAACAGCCGCATGAATTTGTAGCCCTGCCAAGGGCGTTTGACCAAACACTCACTGTGTTTCCGCAATCGCAAAGACATATATACTTGTTCTTTTTGTGATGGCGACCGCTTTCCCGATCAACGGCCTGCACCACCAGTCTACCAAACCGCTTGTTCAAATATCGTTCCTCTACATCAACGTTTTTGATATACGTGGCATCTTCCTTAGCCATACATCGAAAACAAGCTGGAACAATACCTGCTGCCACATTGTCTTTGATTGTTTCCAGACGTGATTCCCTGGTCTCACCACAATCACAGACAAATACATAGGTGCGGGCCCGATCGCCAGTTTCATTGTTCACCTTAAGGCCTTGAAGCACTAGCTTGCCATAGCGGGTTCCGGGAACAGAGCCCTCCTGAGCCTCGGACAGCTTACGCGTACCTGAAGCCCATTTCTTCTTAAGCGACACCGCAGTTCTAGCAATACGTTCTGCGGCATGCTCAGGTCCTCCGCACGTCTTGCTGTGACCTCCCTTTACATCTTGCATGGTCAGGTCTTTGAGGCGTCCACAGTCGCAGCGCCACGTCCACAGCTTTCTTCCCCATTTATCACGCGTGCCGGGTTCAGCCGCAAGCGTCATCTGGTTGTACTTAATGACATCTGTTCCATTCCAAACAAAAGCTCTAGGCATGTGACACGCTCCGAATTAAGTATTTTGCATACACTCTCCCGGTCGTTATATAAGTCTGAAAAGTTCTAGCTTACGGCATAAAGACTAGGAGTAGCCATAAGCATACTCCTAGTCAGTAAAACTTCCCTACTTAGAACATCGACGTCGTCGAGAGCGTCTGGTAGGCAGCTGCCAGCTTACCGTCGTAGTTGTTCTGCGTGTGCTCGTTCACACCGTTGTACTGCGTGGCAAAGCTCACCCAGTTATGCGAGATGAGGGCGTTGAGCATGTTGCCGCCATTCATGTCCTTCACGTAGTTCACGAAGGCTTCCAGTTGGTTGGCTTCGTTCACCTGCATCGCTTGCGTGAAGGCTTCGATGTTCGAGTAGCCGCACTGGATGTAGTAGTAGCCCATGATCTGGAACAGGCCCCAGGAGGCGCAGCGCAGTGCGAGATCCGGATTCACGTTGTACTGCGTACAGATAGCTTGGGCTTGTTGGAGACGCGTCCATTCAGCTGCGCCGCCTTGATAGCCACCACCCGACGTATTACACAGGTTCGGGTTCTGTGCGACGATCGTGTTGACCGTTGCTTGCGGAAGCACGGTTTGAAGCGTGCGATAGAACTGATAGCGTTCGAACAAGATGATGCACGAACCATCACGGTTAAAGCCTGCTCCGGACGTCTCGACTTGACACACCGTCTCCACAGTGGCCGCGTCCGTACCGAGCTCCTGAGCGGCTTGCTGGTACGCCGTGAGGGTCAGGTACTTGCTGGCGATGAAAGGCGCCAGGAGAGCCTGTGTGGCCGCGTCATACACACCCGTGATGGGCAGGCCGTTCTGGTTCTGAAACACGCTCAAAGCAGCAATCGATTGATTGCCAAAGTTTCCGTCGATACTCAACGTGGAGCCGGTCTTCTCGTTCAGCGCCCGTTGAATAAGTTTGGCAATAGCAGTGGTGGTCCCGCTCGGCAAAGCGCTCATGGTTTAAATCCTGAGACAAAAAGTAAGTTGACGGACTAAAACCCCCAACACTAGAAACCCGGTTTAGAGGGCCTCTAATGTCGAGGGTTCTCACAGGATAAGTGAGGTCCGCTTACTTGCCGAAGAAGGCTGCGAGTTTCACGCGGCCGCGCTCGTTCAGACCGTACTTCGTGACCTGCTCGAAGTGGATCTGACGCAGCAGGTCTTGACGCGTGGCCGGATTGGCAAGCGTCTTGAGTAGCGTGATGATCTTACGGAAACCGAAACGATGCGCCGTGGAGAGCGGAATGTGTTCGACGAAACGGAACACGTGCGTTTCCTTGAACGCGCCGTCCTTGTGGGCGTGCAGCAGCGCGAGGATGGCTTGCATCGTCGGGCGGAAATCCGCTTCGAGGTTGTTGATGGCGGAGAGCAGCGCGTTGTAGAAACCCACTTGCAGCATCGTGCCTTCGGCTTGCGCGATCGGCTTGCCCGGCTTCATCTTCACGATGTATTCTTTCAGCGTGTTGATGATGATCTTCGCCTCGATGCCTGCATTCTTCATCAGGTTCTCGACGACTTGATCGACTTCGCTGATGCCCGTTTGCACGGCCGGCAACACCACCGCTTCTTCCTTCACGACGACTGCCGGTGCTTCCACCTTCAGCGAGCGGTCTTGCGTGCCGATCACATTCGTGTGCGGCGAAGGCGAACCCTTCATGCCTGTCGGCTGTTGCGGCATGAGGCTTGCCACCGGGTTCACGACGTTGCCGTTGACCAAACCACCCACGACGATCGGTGCGGAAGGGGTCTGCGGGGTCACCACAGGCGGCACAGCGGGCTGCGAGGGGGCATCGACTACGAAGGCCTTGATATCGGCTGCGACCTCTTCCACGGCCGCCTCAGCCTTTTCGATCACTTGCTCGGCCGCGCCTTCGATCTTCTGGATGAAGCCGCTCAGGCCGCTAGGCGGCTGGGACGTCGATGTGGATGACGTTGCCGATGAGGAAGTGGGCGGCGTATCCGTCGGGACGCTGGGCGAGCCAGATGCGTCGGGTTGCGGGCTTTGGCTGCTCGACGACTGGCTCGGGGTTGCTGCGTCGCCCGAAGTTGCCGCGGACGACGCTTGACCGTTTCCCTGTTCACCGCCTTGCGGGGCTTCCGCACCAGCGTGATGGAACGGATTCACAACAATACCTTCCTTCTGTTCTTCGCTCATTTCTTATTCCAGGTTAAGTTACATCAAAGCGGTTTGATAATTCATGCGGTGCGTCTCGAGCGACTTACCGTGCATGGCCTTCATCGAGATCAGCATGAAGGTAGAGCCATACTCGGAGATCGCAGCAGACAGTGCGGTCGGATTCACCGACAACCGATCTCCCACACATGTTGCGCAGTAGTCAGTTTTGTCCAAACTACAGAACATCGGGCTGCGAAGCATGATGTGTTTTCCCAGATACTGCTGAGCATCCTGGGCATTGACGATCTTCTGGTGACCCTGTTCGGTCACAACCGAGAAGCCTGGCAGCTTGTAGATGTTCTTGTGATCGACCACCATCGAGAGACCGAGCTTCGTGCCGCAGTCCTCTTGGGTGATCACCATGTTCGATGAGGCCCGCAGCAGCCACTTCACGGCTTCACCGCCGAGCATCGTTTCAGCACCCCGGTTATACGAACCGGCGCGCAGACTGTCCATCATGGAGGGGAACTTCTCGACGTTCCAGCCTTCGCTAAGCGAGTTGTCGATCAAGTCCATCCCGCCTTCACCGAAGCCGAACTCCGCTCCATGCATCAGGAAGAGCTTGGAGCGCACCACATCAAAGGACTTGCCCTTGATGAGGAAGTTCATCGCTTCATCGCCCTTCAAGTAATCCTTGTCGTAGGCAATGAGCTGCTTCATGATCGCGGCGATCACGGCTGGATCATGCAGGCGATCTTTGTTCTCTTTCAGGAGGCGGTCACGCAACTCCTTAATACCAGGAGGGGCGACCATCTCCTTGGCAGTCTTCGCCGGCACACACAGTTGTGTATAGCCCGCCAGGTGAAACATCGCATCACAGAACTTCACGTACTCACTCACCGGGAGTGGGGACGCACTGTGTTCAACGACCGGAGGCGCGCTGAAGCCCACGGCCATGTTGTTGTTCACGGGCTTCGGGTCGACCACGCGATCGAGCAGTTCCTGCTCCAGCTTCTCGGCCTTGATGCGGCCGGTCTTGAATCCCACCTTGGCACCAAATGGCCAGATGAGACAGGTGTAGTTAAAGAGCACGTTGCCGTAGCATGTCGTGATCTTGTCCTCGAAGAGGTTCTCGACTTCACCCTTCGTGAGTTCGATTGTGTCCGGGAAGGCGAACGGAGGCACACCAGCGGGGGCGTCCTCAATCATGGAGAGCGAGTTGCCCTTCTCCGGATCGATGAAGAAGTGGCCAGCAGGCGTCTGCACGATGCGGTACGCGTACGGTTCCTTCTTCCACTGGTCCGGGATTTCCTTTACCAGACTAAAGGCGGAGATGACCCAAGCTTTGCGCTTGTACTCTCCAGCCTTCATGGCCTTCAGGAAGAATTCACGACGCAACATTTTTCTTCACTCCCGTGGTGAGGTAGGCTTGGTAGCGCAGGAGCAGGTTGCTCATGGCGATTTGGACGCGAGTGATCTTGTCCAGGTCGGCGATGTAATGCTCGAGATGCGCTTCGATGACCGGGCGCGGATTGTCGTGACCGTCGGCGGAGACAAGTGCGGCACCAATCAGGTTGGCTGCACACTCCATGTCTTCCAGCGTGCCGAACGCTTCACCGGCCAGGTTCATATAGAGCACGAACGGGTAGCCTACATCCATGCCTTCGTTAAAGTACCGGTCCATGAACATCGTGACAGGGGTCGTACCCGTCATCTGTCCGTCCTTAAACCGCAGCGAGGCCTTGAAGTCCTTGAAGGCTTTGACATACGGCGTGCGTGTATCTTCCACTTCCGCCGAGCCTACCTTTACTGCATTGGCTTGGCTCGCCATCTCGACGATCTTGACAATCGTGCGCTGGGAGACGTCATGGAGATCGACGAGCCATTCTTCAGGCGGCGTCGAGGTGCAGCAGGCGAGAATCTCTGCCAGTAGTTCGGGAGGATGCAATTCCAGGGCAGCACGCTCCAGAATCTTAGCCGGGTCATCGTTGCGTTCAACATCGTGGATTCCTGTCAGAAGACGCGTAAGGTTCTCAACACGTGTCTCCGGATCGGCTTCGATGCCTAATTGTTTTAGCACCTGGAGTTGGTAGTTCCGGGTGGTTTCGTAGACGTTGTTACTCGTCTCGCCCTGATCGACGGCGTCATCCAGCATGAGCAGCTGGACGAAGTCGCCTTGGTAGTCATCATCGATGAACAGGTCCAGGCTCGCATGGGCTTCGCGAATCATCTCCACGAACTCCGGCGAGTTGATATCGTTCAGCGTGCTTTGCAGAATATCGAGCATGTTATCTCTTTGATAGTAAAAAATGTATTTTAATACCGATGTGTTGCATGCTGTAGCGGGATATACCACCTACTATCATGTCGGTATGTCACGAGTCATCGGGGTCGAGTAGTCGCAACGAGTCAAATGATGAATCGAACCAATTGTACCAATTCAAAACTAAAGGCAGGTTAGTATCATGACGAAGAAGAGCGCAAGCCGTATTCAACGCGATCGCATCAAGAAGGTGCAAGCTGACCTGGCCACGGGGAAGGTCCAGCGAGCAGCTCCGCGTCAACACGCGCCGGCAAATCTCGGGACCTTCAAGGCAACGGAGAACGGGGGTTACAAAGTGTCACCGGCAGATCGTATTTTGGCTGAATGCCGCCAAGGACTGGGCCTGATCCCACAAGAACAGAAGAACACCTGCTGGGACGACTTGACGGGCGTGTATCGGGAATGCACCTCGCTCCTCTTCCAGCACACCATGATTTCGCAGCTGCTCGGCGACAAGGATCTGCTCCAGCACCTGGACGATCCGGTCACCTTCAACCTGAACGTGAAGCAGTTCGCAGCGGACCTCGGCCAGATCAACGTCGAGCTCCAGAACCTGCACGCGCTGCACGCGGACAAGGTCGGCGGCACGGATGACCAAGACCAGCTCATCCACTCGATCAACATCTATGAGCAATATCGTTTGTGGATGGAGCGTCACGATGCGGTCATCAAGCCCGTCGTCATGCAGATCCTCGAACAGACGAATGCTGCTGAATTGAAGCGTATCGCAGTCAACCAGAAGGCAGCGATGGCTTTGCTCGACAGCACGAGTGAAACGCCGCCGGAAGACCTCAATTCCGGTGTCATCGACGTGAATACGATCACCGACGTCGAGTTTCGGGAAGCCGTGCAAAGCGCGGACCCGATCGTGGTGCCGGCACCGAAGAAGTTGCGCGGTGAAAGCTCGGCGATTTACCATATCGACGAAGCTGGCTTCCTCGACAAGGATACCCAGCAACCGGTCTATGTCGCCTCGCAACCGCGCGGCGAGCATCAGGCTGAAGCGCATCACGGCCAGCACCACAAGCACGAACACCAAGCTGGCTAATTATAACGGATACATAGCACATGCAAACCGAAAACCAAGCTCTGGCAACCGATCTGGTGTTGTCAGACGATGGCGAACCGACGCGGGCTCCCGCGTTGGATAACGGGGGCTTTGATGTAGTCCCCGAGGAAACCGTAGCTGCCCCGGTGGAAGTGGCAGCAGAAGTGACAGGTAAGGCAGAAGGACAATCGTCGGAACAAGAAGAGAAAGGGATCGGCTACCTGCCCGACTCCATGACGACGCAACAAGATCACGAAGTCTTTGCTCCGCTGGGCAAGGACTGGGACGACGCTAACGAAACGGTCATTGGCATGGCCGACACGCGCGACCGTACCCGCGATGCAATCAACGGCTTGCCCAACACCGATCCGACTTCCACGGAAGCGGGGCGCGAATGGGCCGGCTACATGCAAGAGTCCCTGAACACGGTGCCGGGTCGCGATCAATGGCGTGCTGCGCTCGATCGTCCGGACTCGGCCTGGCGTCAACAGGTGGACTCCGAGCGCGGTGGCCTGCGTATGGGTGCGCTCAGTTTCAAGAACAACGACGGCGGGGTCGTCTCGGGTGAAAAGGCTGTCCTGCAAGTGCGTGCGCTTGTCGGTCTGGGTCACGTCATTCAAGTGCCGCTGTGGCACTCGGGCTTCTGGATCTCGGTGAAGGCACCGGGCGACTCGGCCATGATCGAACTGAACCGTCGGCTGCTCGACGAGAAGGTGATTGTGGGTCGTACCACGAATGGCTTGGCGTTTGCCAATACGTCGTCGTACATCTCGCAGGTGCTGCTCGACTTCGTGATGGACTACATCTACGACACGACGCTGCAAGAAAAGGACAAGGGCGTGATTCGTTCGATGATTCAGTCGCACGATCTGCCGTTGCTCGAATGGGGCCTGGCCTGTGCAGTGTGGCCGCGTGGCTTCCAGTTTGCGCGTCCGTACATCGACCCGGTCAACAACGCCGAGAAGATCCTCAAAGAGAAGCTGATGGTGAGCAAGCTCTTGTGGACCGACACGAAGGCGTTCACGCAGTGGCAAGTCAGCCACATGGCCAACAAGCTCTCGGGTTCGGTGAACAACGAGATGGTCAAGCGCTACCGGGCCGAGTTCACGATCGGGCAACCGCGTCGTGTGCAGCTCACGCCGAACGTGTCGATCACGCTGAAGGTACCGAACGTACTGGAATACGTGAATGCCGGTACGCGCTGGGTGGCCGAGATCACGAAGACGGTCGACGACGCGTTCGCTGAACCGCCGGAAGACAACCGTCGTGCCAACCTGATCGTGCAGCATGGTCAGGCGACTGCGATGCGCCAGTACACCCACTGGGTGGAAAGCATTCTGGCTGGCACGTCCACTATCGTCGATTCGGAAACGATCGAGAACATCCTGAACGATTTCTCGGCCGATGACGACATCCGCTCGAAGTTCTTCGACGAGGTGCGCAAGTTCATCGACGACACCACGTTGGCTGTGATCGGCACGCCTGCTGCTGCTCACGAAAAGAGCGAGACGCTGCCGCGCTTCCCGCACGTGCTGCCGATGAATGTCGAGCACACTTTTTTTACCCTGCTCGAGCAGAAGGTGATGCGGATCAGCCAGCGCATCTAAAGGCTCGTCATGTCGTGCAGCCAGACTTTGGCGCTCATGTGCCGGATGATAATCTCCTGCGGCGCGTGATTGAGAGCGGTCCGGTGGTGAAGAACTCATCGGACTTGCAGTTGATGCTGCGCGACATGTACGAAACCACGTACGGCATTTACGATCACAACAAGGATCGCGATGAGGACTTGCTTTCTCTCGTGGCGATCCGTGAAGGTGAAGACGGAAGTGTCGGCGGCCATCTGTACGAGCGAATTAGGCAATTTGACAAGCGTGAGATCCTGAAGTTCTTTGGATTGAGCGTGACCGAGTTCCTAGACCTACCGACGGACATTGCTAACTATCTGGTGGAGCTCGCTCTCCAGAAGCAGGCAAGTAACCACAACGTAGCGAGGGACGCGGAACAGCAGGTTCAGCAGCAGCTGAATCTATTCGACGGTCAACCGAGTTGACTATACTGAGAGGGAGGTGTGATGATTGAATCAGTAGAAGTTGAGGACATCTTCACGTCCCCTGCTCAGACGTTGGTCCTGCCCTGTAACACCGTGGGTGCACTGGGTGCGGGACTTGCGAAGAAGTTCAAAGAGAAGTGGCCTGAAATTGAATGGCCGTATAAGTACGTGTGCCAGACGTTTCATTTGCAATCGGCTGGCCTGTACTGCTATCGACTGAAGTCCGGTAAGCAGATTCTGTTCTTCCCAACCAAGAAGCATTGGAAACATCCCTCGAAGTTGCAGTACATCGAGCGGGGCCTGCTAAAGTTGGCGAAGGACTATCCGCGCTATGGGATCAAGTCGTTGGCAGTGCCTATGCTCGGTTGCGGGCTTGGGCAACTGGAATGGTTGGATGTGTACCCGTTGATAATGGAGCATCTGGATCCGTTACCGATTCCGGTGCGCATTTGTCTATCTCCGGAGTAGTAAGCAGTAGACTCAATGGTGGGGGTGATGGGATTCGAAAAATTTAATCGAACCCAACATTGAGGTAGTCATGAAGAAGATTCAATCGCTGTTTTGCCGCAACATTGAGAAAGATCACCTTGACCAACGCCGTGTGCGTGACGAGGTGATGCCCGGTGCAGAGTGGGTGCTAAATGGAGAGGGTGTAGCGACGCGCAAGTGGGACGGCGTTGCGGTGCTGATTCAGGAAGGGCGCGTGTACATGCGCTTTGACTTGAAGACGGGCCGCCAAAGGCCTGAAGGCTTTATCCCCGCCCAGGACGCTGCTGATCCTAACACCGGTCATTGGCCGGGTTGGGTGAGTGCGGATTGCACTGCTGGTAAGTATGTGATGGCTGCGGTGAAGAAGGCGAAAGAAGATTGGGGTAGTATTGCTGACGGAACGTATGAGGCGTGTGGTCCGAAGATTGGTACGCGTCACGGCGCCAATCCCGAGAAGCTGACTGAACATATGCTATTTGCGCATGGAAAGGAAGTGATTCTCGATGCGCCTCGTAACTTCAACGAACTGAAAGCGTATTTGCAAGCTCGCGAGATTGAAGGCTTTGTGTGGCATCACCCTGATGGTCGCATGGTCAAGATCAAGAAGGCTGACTTCCCGATCTAGAAAGAAGCAAAAAAAGAAGACAGCATAGTGGCCCGGGGTTTCCCCCGGGCTTTATGCCGTTAGCTTACGCAGCCAGTAACTGCTCTACTGTCACTGCTCCGCCATTGCCTTCCGGTTCCTCGTACTGACGGCTGGAATGCCCCTTGGGGGTGACGTAGAGCGCTTCCTCGCGATCGTACTCCTTCTTCTGCCAATCCCAGGCGTACGACAGATCGCAAAACGCTGCGATGCCGTTCTCGGGACCTTCGAAGTGGAAGATCGGAATCCACTCATCCGTTTCCCGAATGTACTTCCACTGACTCTCAGCGGCGCCCGGCACAGCCAGCAACTCTTCCTCCGTGAGGTGAGAGTCCTGGATGTACGCCATCCGGCCGGCAACGAGGCCGCCCAGACACGGGGAGTCGCGTAGATAGAGACCCATGATCTCTTTCAGCGAATACACTTGACCACTACGCGGATACACTCGTGTCATGTTGGCTCCTTTGCCGTTGAATGACTGATTGAATTACCAGCGGCTGGTGCGATGCGGACCACAGGACGGACCGCTGACGTCGCGGAAGATACCCGAGGGGCGGGCATCGCCGACGATGGTGGCACTGCCAAACGGATACTCAGGCGCGCTGTTATCTTTCTTGCTCGGCGCGCGCACCATGAAGCCCGTGTCACGCACGCCTTCCATCAGCGCCCGGATAAACTCGGACGTGAAGGACACGCGCGTGCCGGAGTCCGTGAAGTGTACCTTGCCCAGGAGACTGCGCAGGATCGACTTACGCTTCGCAACACGCATCTCGTACGGGATTTCTGTACGCATGTAGGTGTCGCGCCACTCGTCGACCAAACGCGGATCCTTACCCGCGAGCATACCCATCACCACCAGATGGTCGATGTCTCGGGTGTCGCGCATGAGGCCATCGCGGTCGTAGTAGTAACCCATGGGGATTACGTTCTGTTCCGTCAAGACCATCGAGGAGTGCGGTTGGAAGTACTGCTCGAAGCGACCACCGGTGAGTTGGTTAGCCGAACGATACAGCGTCTCGAGAGCCGCCTCATGACCGTGCGCGGCCGCCGCCCAGACATCCGTACGCCACGTCCCTGCACTGGCTGCTCCCACGTCAAGTGAGAACACCAGACCGGGCGTGAAGAGCTCCACCTTACCCTTCTGGATAACCTCCTCGTCGATATCCACCAAAGGTTTACCGAAGAGCGCTTCCAGTCGCCAGTGACGCTCGGTGTTCAGATTCAGATTCGGCCGAATCAAAGCATCGTACCAGTTGTCCTGCTCGATCATGGAACCCGCCATAGCCAACATCAGCATCTGAACCGACAGCAAGTCCGACATACCGTGACGGGCTTCGAGTTGGGTAATCACGAAGCGCGGCAGGTAACGCTGGTTGGGCAACGGGATCACATCCACGAAACCACCCACGTCACCGAGGTGAGTATCACGTGCGGCCGTACCAGCAGGCGCGGGGCTTTGCATGACCAGTGCGATATGTGCATCGCGGCGTACGGGCATCGACGACGAGTCCTTGATCGTCATCGGGCTGTAATCGAACTTCAACGCATAGCGCGGCGAGTTATCGACCTGTGTCAAATCGAGTTCCTGGAGCTGCCCCGCTTCCTTCAACAGTTGCGTGGAAGCCGCCATCGCAATATCAGCAGCCAATCGATGCAGTGTAACCGCATCATCCAGGTTAGTCACCCGGTACAGCGCGCGAGCACCGCTATCGAAATACGGCAGGCTCGCATCCGGATCGAGGCGGCGCACAGCGGCGTTCACAGCCTGCACGTAGTTGCGGTCGTAAACATCGCCCAGCGTGGGTTCGATTTCGAATGAACCGCCCTGATACTGCACGAAACGCGGCGGCAGGTTCGTGCCGAGTGCTTCCAGCAGCACCGTGTGATAGCCTACGCCCTTCTCAGGTGCGACCGCCAGACTGACCATGATCACCAGGGCCTGGACAGCCAGCTGTTCATCTGTAATCGGCAACAGGCGGAAAACGAAGTCCTTGTTGGAATTCTTGAAGACTTCGGTGAGCACTGTCTGGAGCTTGGTGAGTTCCGGGTAGAGCGGGTTCATGTCGCTGAACGGGTTGGCCGTCGCATCGATGAAGTCAAAGAACGAGGAGAGACGACCGGGGCGACGTGCGTTGTTGTCTGACATGTTGGTTTCCTTGGTTATAAATACGAACTACAGGGGTGGGTGGACTTATGCTTTCGTTTCGTTGCTGGGATAGGGCGCGCCGTGATTGACCTTGCCTTCTGCGAAAGCAATGCCAAACGCGGTGACGACAACTTCACCCCACGTACAGGGCTTACCATCGCCAGCGTAAGCGCCCGTGATGTTGGGGTAGAAGCGCTCGATCATGATGAGACGGTTGCAGTCGCAAGCGGTGTTGTTCTCTTCCCAGTCGAAGAGGACGATATTCAGGGGATAGCCGTAGCTATACTCCTTACGAATATCGTACTCCTTGCCTTGCCACTTCACAGTCGCCAGGGCCACAGGCCGCTTGGTGTTATGCGAGCCCTGGATTTCATCGAAGCGGATGGCCGGATCCTTAAACGGCTTAAGGAACTCCATCAACTTTGCCTTGAAGGCAGCCCGGTCCTCCGGCGTATCGAACGTGCGGAGATAGACCGGGTCGCCGTACTGGAAACCGTTGGGTTCGCCCGCGTGTTTTCGGAACACCGACAGCTCGGTGATGTCGCCCTGGAAGATCAAGCCATAGCCATCCTTGTCAGGAATGGCGTCATGATCTTTGGGAAGTTCCTCCCACATCTTCTTCCAGACTTGCTCTTCGGTCAGGTCGAATCGCATCGGCACTTCTTCTGCATGAGCATAACCATTCACGGCTGCGCGTGCGGTACGGGCGATCATCGGACCAAACTTCGTGGTCATCAGCGGATTCATTTGTTTTCCTTGGTTATGTTTGGGTCTCAAAAAACTTCTGACTATTCTTCGAGACGGTGGTTTTCATGATGGCAGGAGGTCTTACGGTGAATAACGTTCCTCCAATCTCGACCGTTGGTACGCCACGCAGGAACGTGTCGATATCAACATCTGTCCCACTACAAAGTCGACGCTTATGTGCCTCGACCAGATGAAGAATGGGACGTTTGCGACCGGTCGCTGACATGGGAAGAGTGCGGGCGTAGAGGAGGGATTTAATCTCCTCACGCATACAGCCTAGGTGAACAGCGCTACCCTGAGGGCTTTCTTGGGCAGCAATAGTCCAGCAAAAGCGCCGATCCGCCGTGAAGTGTAAGGCGGCCATTCCCCACGCCTCTGTTTCATTTAGGATGTGCGGCTCACATTCTGATAAGCTGACAACACCATGTCCACCGCCCGCAAGCCGCCCGCTAAACACCTTATCCGCGGCATGAATGTTACCTGCCTTGTCAACGGTGAAAAAACGTCGTTCACCATCAACCACATCCTTGCCTGGAGAAAGAACCACGTATTCGTAGATCTGTCCATTAGAGCGCTTATGCCAGCCCTTTCCAAGAGCGCTACGTTGATCGAACATCACGACGTGTAGATAACCATCGTAATCATTCGTTGTCTTCGGATCCATAGCAAACGCAAAGCATCCCTTAACGGGCAGCTTATCGTTGATTACATCAAACTGCCACTGACCAAGTTCTTGATTGTCATCGCCATTACCCACAATGACGCGGGACGGGCTAGGTATATAGAGACCACGGTTACGCATACGGACCAGGTGCTCCGTTCCCAAGCGATCCTCGGGAGCCAGATTTTTACGGCGCTTAACCCGGGTTTCGAAAAATGCGATCAGGGAGCGAGCCACCTGATCCTCGAACTCCTCAGCGCTCCACTGATCCTCATCATTGTCAGCCGGTACAATCACGTTTTTATTCATGATGCAGCTCCTTGGTTTATAGTTAGACAGCAGTGTGATTTTGGGGAGAAGGCACACTGGCCTGGGACGAACCCAGGCCAGTGTGCCTTAGTGGACAGTCTTGTTACCCGGCACCGTAAAGGTGCGAGGACGGGCTTGGAAAGGGTTGTTGCCGTAGTTCGGTGCGCCACGCACCATGACGCCCGCCGTGCGGTTGCGGTTCATGAGCATGTAGGTGCCGCTGTACACATCTTCCACGATCTCACCGCCAGCTTCGGGGTTAGCGTCGCGCTTCGCCACCAGCGATTGCACGAGACTCATCCGGAAGCGACAGCTAGGGCAGTCGCACTCTTCCTCATCATCGTCTTCCGTCGGGCTCGCAGCTGCCTCCAGTTCGGCATGTTGCTCCACGGCAAATGGCAGATCCGATTCCAGTGCGATCCGCAACACGTCCATGAACCGGTCGATGAAGAGTTGGGTTTCCTGCACGTCAGCCGAGTCCTTGCTCATGAAGACTAGCTTCATGCGAAACTCCAGCGAGGTGCGCATGTGCAGGCCCATGGCCATGTTCAATGCTTCCACACAGGTCGGTGGGTTGTCGATGATCTGTTGAATCGCGTCAATGGTTTCGTTATCCAAAATGTTCATACAGGCTCCACAGTTGGTTTGTTGTTGACGATAAGGGCATACTGACCTGGGATTGCTCCCAGGCCGCTAGGTCCTCATCTAGAGCGTTTAATCGCCCTTCAGAATCGTACCCGGCTGGGTGACTTTGTGAATCTCGATCTTCACGTTCTTGCCACGCGAGAGATCAGGATGACGCGGGGTGAAACGCGGGGAGTCGGGAGACAAGCGAACTGCGATCTCGTGACCAACCCAATCCCAATAGCCGCTGACGGTGTGCTGCTGCGCCACGGCTTCGCGCCATTCCGCACGCGTGATCACCGGATGCTCGCCATCGCCTTCGGGGTTGTACTTGTCATCGAGCTGGCTGCCCGGGCAGCCGAGGTCTTCCGTCAGCACAAGCAGTTGCTCTTGCGTGAACTGCGGATGAACTTCTGAGTGTTCGTTCATTTCCATGATCGCCTTTTCGTTGAGTATTCGCGATTGTCCCATACCGATCGTATTCTTACCAGTCATGCGTTTCGACTCCAGTTACTACGGGGGTTAAACAGCAGCAAAGCGATCCAGATGTACCGTACCGTCCGAGCCAGACAAGGCACCGGCCTTGAACGACGAGTCTTCCTTGCCGCGCAGCTGGTAGGTGTAGCAGCCCGGGGCGACAAAGCGTTTTTCCAGCACCACCATGGGAATCGTGCGCGAGGCATCCGGGGTCACAGCCTGCACCACAGCACCGACGTCGTGGCCGTACATTTCGATAGCGACGTTCTTGATGATAGCGCCGAAGTTCAGACCGAGTTGGTTATTCATGTTGCGTGTTCCTTTAAGTTGGTTTAGTGTAGTACTTACTTCTGCGGTGCACCGTGTGGATAGCACGGTTGTGAAGCGCAAGCAGAGCAGCTTGCACAAATGCGTCCTCGGCATCCTCAGGGAAGATATGGTGCCGTTGTTGCATCTGTTCGAGATACAGGTTAATGGGAACGTCCATGAAGAGCTGGGTGGAGTAGACGACGCCAATCAATCCAAACCCAGACTCATCTCGAACGTCAGTGACCACAGCTGTCATCAAAATAGCCGGGAAGCGCCGAATCTCCTGTCGATCGTAAACGATCTTACGGAAGACATGACGAGGACTTGCCGGCTTACCGTGGTTGGGATTGACAAACACCCCTGGCTCATAACAGGTGAGCAGGCCGTAGTCCTCATCCAACAGCGGCCGGATCATGTCTGGGTAGAGCTCGTACAGACGCTCCAACTCATCCTGCCCCTCGGCTTTATTGATGGTCATGTTTACCGGCCTGACGAATACGATCGAATGTCTGCAAGTTCAGCTGATCCGATTGCTTCAACACATTCAGGTAATCCATCTCCCGAATGTCGCGCACCGTACCCGCTGCATCCGAGAAGAAGGCCGAGCTGATTCGATTCAGTTCCGGCTTGTGCTTCGGATGCCGGTCTTCCTGCGAAGCACCAGCACGCAACATCACCAATTCGAAGGCCAAGTCCAGACTACGGATCTCGCCCAAGAACGGACCAGACTTCTTGGTGTGCTTATCCCCATCCCAGCGACGAGCCCGCTTCATCGCGACCTTCATGCGATGCGAACCGTGCTTGAGGATGCGCTCTTGCGCTTTCACGCCGTAGAACACGTCGGTGAACTTGATGATAGCATCGCCATCACTCAGATCGACTTCCAGGCGCGCGAGCATATCGACGTCTTCGAAGATGATCACTTGATCATTAGCTTTGCGATCTTCCAGGAACTTCTCGAACACTGACAGGTCACCAGCCCGGATGATGTAACCGTCTTCCATGGAAGTCGGATGCTGCATATGACTGACATCGATGTCCCGACCGTACTTGTATTCTTCAGTCATGCCTGACTCCTTAGATGTTCATCGATGTTGCGAAAGGCACGCTTGAGAGACTCACCCTCCGCCCACGTCGCGTTACGTTTCATGATCAACTGCGTCACGTCCTGATCGTTCTGATAGACGCGAATGTCAGAGCGACCCAGATCATCCATGCAGCCGCACGAATCATCGCACGAGATGCTGATCACAAAGCCCTTGTAGGGAATACGCACACAGATGTTTGCGAGGGAAGCCCGCGCGACGTCTTGCTCGCGACTCGTAGAGTCGTTATGAAACTGCACACCGCCCCGTGGAATATAGATATTGCCCACTTTGGTTTTCCTTAGTTTAGTTTAGCGAAGACTTCTTGAGTGCACTTCTCCACATCGAAGCCCGGTTCATTCGGCAAGACACTGTTCTGATCCGCCCAGATTACTTGCAGCACCCGCACCTTGTCGCCATACAGCTCGACCGCATACGGGACGTATTCGCGCAGGACGTTCTCACTGGTGACATCACGCAACTCCCATCGCACCGTGAAGAGGTCGTCGCGGATGCCCAGCTTGTAGTCATCCGGATGCTCGCTGAGATAGTGCGCCACATCGCAGAGCATCATCATGCAGCACTTGTTGGTGAGGTTACCCGAGACCACCAGTTCTGGCAGACCTTTCGCCGCCAAGCCTACCGTGTACATGTGCTTCGGTCGGTTGTCATGATGACCGCAGTCGACCAGATGCGTGTGGCCGAACTTCGCAATCTTCACGTGAAGGTCTTCCACCATTTCCGCATCAATTACCGTAGAACTCATTTCTCTCTCCCCAATTCTGTTAAGTTGACGGCATAAGGGAAAGGCTTTTTGCCTTCCCCAAGTAGCCAGAATTATAGTTGGTTGTATGTTTTAAATGTCATTTGGTGCGGGAGACGGGACTCGAACCCGTACGGCCAATTAAGGCCGGGGGATTTTAAGTCCCCTATGTCTACCAATTTCATCACCCCCGCCCTGATGACACTCTAGCGTGCTTTGAGATCCGGGTGGATCTTCGACAGCTGAAGTTGGACGCTGTCCCAGAATGCCGGGACCTCGACCATTGCATCTGCTTTGCTGGCCAGAACGGTGGACACACTTTCGATGAGCTTCCCGTCCTTGATTGGCCATTGACTACCGTTCTTCAACGTATCTGCTACGTGATCAACGATCACTTTTAAGTACTCTACCGCCGAAAGCAAACCAACTCGATCCTCTGGAGGGTTGTCAACAAAGAACGCCAGCACTTGCCGCTGATCAGGGGATAAGCAGAGCGTTGTCATGATGAGTCTCCCAACAGAAAATGAAAAGGCATGCTCCTATAAAATGGTTGGGTAGATAACTTTTAACGGTTCAGGTGCGAGAGCAGCCCTTGCACGAAGTGCGGGGCGACCACTGCTACTACATCGCCCTGCGGATCGAGGATTTCGATTTGACCGGTGACAATGTCTTCTTCCTTCTCTTCTTGTGAAGTGTACATTCCCTGTCCTTTATCGCCATTTAGACGAGTGATTAGATTGTGAGCCTCGTTACGGCTACTGACCAACGCGAGGAGGTCCTCATGGTAGAGAACCTCGTACTGTCGGTGCCAACGTCCAAACGTATACAACTGGCCTCCTAGATCGCAAATTTGAGATCCGGCCTCACCTCAAAGACCCCGTAGATGTTGACCGGCATAGCATCATCGTCTACGTCAACTTCTACCATAATTTTCATCCCGGACTTCTGGAGTTCGCGGGCGTTTGCCAGTGAGACAATGGCCGTGGTCTTGAGCTCCATCGGTAACGGCAACACGAAGTCCACGATTCTGGAGGCCAGATCATCGACCACGTCTTGCAGCGACGGGAAGGCTCGAGCGAGCGGCTCCCAGATGTCCGTGTTAGAGATACAGATCGCACGCAACTTCGGGTTCATCTTGCCGTGCGAGACCGCAGCCGCGATGTAATCATCGTCGCTACGAATCCGAGATATGGCGACTCTCAGTTCTTCGGTGAGAGCCTGAACGGCTATTTGTTGGTTGTTCATCATCGCTCCTTATTTGGTTTAGAGTTATAGCACTACTTAGTACAACGGTCCGATCAGGGGTTTGAGCAGACTGGGGTGAATACTGTTCAACTGAATTGCGAGGCGCTCAAGACGAGTGTTCGTCTCCTTAAGCACCTTCATGGCTTCGACGATGAGATGCATGTCCTCGTCGATATGACACGAACCGTCGTTGCCCATGAGGCAAATACGGTCCATACACTGCTCGAGGAAATCCACCCCTACAGCACAGCCATTGACGCTCGTGGGAGGAGCATCACGATAGAGGCGCAGCGAGCTGCGCTCCAGGTCGCCAAACTTGAAAAGCATCTTTCGGTCCTTTCGAGTTGCGGGTTAAGCCGCTACCAGTTCTTCTTTGGCGTTCAGTGCATGCATGCGCTCCACAGCTTCGGCAGCCGTGATGGTGCGGTTAGCGAGGTCACTGAGTACTTCCAGATGGGCGAGGTGGAGATCCTCACCCGCTTCACGAGCAGCAGCCAGGGTATCCATGACTTCCTGATGACGCTCGGTCATGGTGGCACGATCAGCTTCGATACGGGCCATTTCTTTCACATGCTCTTCCATCGCGCGATCCATGTCTTGGTAGATCTCGTCGACACGGCGCTTACCTTCTTCCTGAATGGCGCTGGTGGCCTTCTGGCTACGGTACAAGACAAACCCTACCACAGCAGCCACAGCCACACCGATCACAGCGGAGGTAGCGATGATTTCTTTGCGTTCCATAATGAAGCTCCTTGAGGATTGATTGAGAGTTTAAGCAGCAGCGAGTTCACGTTGGCCAAGTTGCTTAGCCAGTTCCTTGCGTACTTCCGGGTCCTTCTCGTCACGCAGCGCTGATTGCAGTGCGCTGATGCGGTCACGCTCGGTAGCACTTTCCCAGAACGGATCGGACTTCTTGCCACCGTTGCGGCGGATCTGTGCGTCCGTGCGGTCGATGTCTTTTACCATCGCATACACGAACACGCCAATGATACCGAGAAGGGCAACACTCTTCACAACGTCTTTCAGTTCCATGATAAAGCTCCGTAAAGGTTAATGATCCTGGGGATCAGGTCACGGGCGTTATATGTATCTGAAAAGCGTTTCAATCGACAAAAAGAGCCAAAAAAGAAAGTAGATGGCATAGAGCCAGCACCAGGCTTTGGAGTCCCGGTGCTGGCAATCTGCTCACTTAAGCAGCGAGTCTATGGAAGGTCGGGGGTTGGTCGGCCCCGCGAACTGGTAGTACACCTTTAACCAGGAATGTCTGAATGTCCTTACAGACCTGGAACACTTCACTCACCTCGTAGCTGTAGCCGTCGATTTTGGCGAGGCCTGCTTCGAAGCTCTGATAGTGCTTAAAGAGCTCTACCGTTTCCTCAAAATCGGTCAAGTACACGCGGAAACGGTTGGACCCGTTTTCGCTAATCCATGCGTTCCGGCAACCATAGTGCCGGCCACTCACGTGTTTCTCGAGGCACACCTTAATGCGTGTGACATTGGTGGTCGCCTCTTCATGCCGCGTAAGCTCGCCCACGCCTGGGAGTGCTTCCCCGTGTTGGAACATCACGAACAGCAATTCTGCGATTGCTATGCCGATAGGAGTCGTACGGTTAATCACTACTTGCTGGCTCATTTTGAATCTTCCTTCTTCCGTTAAGTTTAGAGTCTAAGAGGTGTTCACCATCTGTTCCTAATAAGAATTATAACAACGAGTACTTGTATTGGTCACAACTACTCGGACGCGGCCCGTGTCCGTACTACAGTGGGGGACGGCGAAGCCCCCACTCCCCGTTACCTCTACTTCTACAGCAACATCTGGTGGGGCGTCACCTGAAGATGAAGCGCGACGCCATCCAAGAGTTTGATTTTGTTCTCGTGGTACTTCAGATGCTTTTCATTATCCGAGTTCACGAGATAGACGAACTCTGGCGTCTGACCCGAGCGCAGTTTACGAAGGCGACCAAACGCTTGCAGGTTTGCTGCTTCGCTGTCGATTGCGGTCGTCATGATCACTGCGATCAGGTTCTTGATGTCATGCCCTGTGCCACCGGCGCCGATGGTGGTCACGCAGCCGTCAGACTCGAAGAGGTTAGCCTTCGGGTCTCCGTCACTTGGAGCATAACGCCGGATGTCGAGCTCCGGATAAAGCTTTTGCAGGTATGTCGCAATTGCCGTACACATGTTCACCGACGCTGCAAAGACGATGAACTTCTGTCCTGCTTCCGTTTTCTTCTTGAAGTACTTAACCTGGAGCCAGATGTTAATCATCGCCAGATAGTTGTCCAAGACCTTCGGCTGCTTGAGGACGGATTCCTCGAAGACATTGTGCGAGTACTCCGTGCGCCCTCTCTCCGTCCAGCGGATACGATCCGGATAGTCGAAGCGATAAGTAAGAGCGGTGTAGTTCACGTACTTGTCGTACTGCATACCCTTGAAGCGCCAATTGGATGGATATCCAATCTCGAACATGCGCATCATGAACGGGTCCTTGGATCGCAAGGTCGCGCTCATTGACCAGATATGCTGGCAATGCGTATACAGATCAATCTTGAAGAAGTTGTGGAACTCGCGGTGCACCTCATCGGTCACACGCACGCCACAGCCTGACTGTGCCATGAACTCATCGGGAGCGAATGCGTAACCGACGTCAGTGATACCCGCGTGCAGGGCTTCGTAGACCTTCATCCAGCCACGGAAGATGGTGCTAGCCATGACAACGATCTTGCAATCAAGCAGACCCTGTTCGCACAGGTGGGTAAAGGCCATCAGGTCCTCGCCCGAACGAATGACCATGATTTCCATCCGGTCAATCTCGAGCACTTCTTCCAACTCGTCACACCACTTCATGACGTACTGAGGCAAGACGGTGATAAAGGGCCGCACACCGAGGCGTCCCAATGCGAACATTGAGATGATGCCTTTACCCTTACCCGTTTGTGCTCCAACAAGTTTGGTGGTCGGTGCTTCACCGTCTAGGAAATACTCAACAGCAGAAATCTGCGCATTCTCAGCGTCCTCCCGTAGCTCCAGGCGTTCGGTGGTGCCGAGTTTGAATTCGCGCGGGGTCAGCTCTACTTCAACTGGTTCCGGGATGGGGGCGATGACCCACTGAACAAAGTTGTCACCCGTACGACTAAACTGCATGTGGCGTTTAAAATCGTCGAGGACATTGCGGTGAAATCGCATCTCCATTCGATCCGCCGTCTTCGCTGCAAATTCCTTTTCCTCCTTTCGGACCATTTGCCCGTACATCTTGCGGGGCATTCCAAGCTGGATGAAGCGTTGCTTGAATTGCACGAGAAGCTGACGCGCCATAGCCGACGTCGGTCTGCAAACGAAATGATGACTCCGGATATTAACGAAGAGCTCTGCCATACAACACCGATAAAAGAATGGTGGAAGGAATGGGGAGGACAGACACACTCCCCAAACCATACAGCGCTTTTAGCCGTATACCACAGCCGGTTGACTCAGTGACTCGTACGGCATGAGCACTGCATCGAACGGATGCGGCAAGCGGTTCTTCTGGATGTAGCTCACCGGATTCACGATGACATCGCGGTGTCCTTCAAAGGCCATGGCCGCCGAGAGCGACCGATGCAACATGGACTGGCTCATCACACCGAAGCCAGAACTTGGCGAGTCGCCCTTGGGCAACGCGTAGTTCCCTTCTTCAGCCGAGATGACCATTGCTTCGTAGAGGACGATGTCGAGAATCGCCATGCCCACGTCGAGCTTCTGGTTCACCAAGTCGTAGAGTTGCGAGAGAGCCACAGCGGGCGTGAGCCGTTTGTCGCGGTTCTGCATTTCTTCGACTGACGATTCGAGCATGCCCGCGATTTCGCGCGAGTGCTCGGCCATGTTGTAATGCTTCAGCGGCAGCGCCAGGATCGGCTTGTTCCAATCCCAGTTTTGCAGGTCGATGACGTAGTTGTCGAACTCGTCCGTGGTGTAACCGTTCAATCGGATATGCTCGAGGAACTCGTGCGTAAGCGAAGAAACTCGACCCTTCCACTCCGTCACAACATCTGCACGGTCGATCTTTTTTCCCTGATCGACAATGATGGCCATCTCGTGGATCGACGAGAAACGACTGATGGTCAAGTTCTCCACCGTGTCGATGGCGAGCACGTCCGAGATGCTCGGAATGTCCTTCGCCTCGAAGATCACCTTGACGGATACCCCCTTCAGCTGGGATGCCATCAAGTACGAGTTGTCGTCTGTACCCACCTTCAGATACATTCGATCCATCTCGTTCAACACCAGTGCCTCGATACTGGCCGAGCTATCCAAGTGCTTCGTGGACAACACCGACTGCGACGACTTCTCGGTGAGCACCATGCAACACAAGTGGCCGATGTTGGTGAATTCCGGCACCGAGTGCGAGAGCGCGCCAAAGCACGTCGAACACACGCCAACCGGATCGGGATGGTTGCAGTGCATCACCGAGCGAATCGGAACGAGCTTGTTGATCAGGTAGGTTTCATCGCCCTTAATCGCACGCAGCACGTTCTTGTCTTCATCCAGGTAATACTTGCCGGCCAGCCGCTTCAGGTCCTTCTTCGTCATCTTCCACGGGATCAACTTCATGGTCCCGCAGTCACCACGATGCAAGTGCTGGATATTCATCGACATCAGCTGGAGACGCCGCGAGAAGTACTCAGTGCCCTTCAGAGGCGCCTGCGCATTCAAGAGCGACTTAGCCGACGAGCGAGACTCCACGCCCGAATCGTAGATCGACCGATAGCCTTCGGTAAAGCTGCGCAGGATTGGCAGATGGAAGTTCACCGAATCCACATCGGTAACACGTCCACGTGGTCCCACGCATTGCAGCAGCTGTTCGTGCTTAATCGTACCAGCACGCGAAGCGCGCGCGAGCAGGCTGTGATCGAGCGACGCATCGTTCTTGATGATGTTGCTCATCGCGGTGTACGTGTCGCGCAGATCTTCATCGGTCACCCGGTCAAGCGGCTTGTCATACAGCGGCTTGCGGGCGGCGATGATGCCGGGGTGATCCAGCATCTCGATGAAGTGCGTGATATCCAGAGACACCACGTATTCTTCCAGGCGATACGTGAGATCGTTGTACATCAGGTTGGTGATCTCATACACACGACGCGCCAGATGGTCGAGGGTGGTGCTCGCCTTCCAGCCCGGGGGATGCAGGTCTTCGTTCACGTACTGGTCATGCACACTCCAGACCACTTGAGCGAGCAGATTCAGGTGCGTGTTCGAACCCAGCGGTTTGCCGCGCAGCACGTCCGCCACGTGGTGTTGCTTCTCGATGCGCTCCAGGGGAAATTCGCGAATCAAGTCCCACGCGTACGAGGAGTAAATAACCTCCCGGTGATTGGTCTCGATCTCTCCATCATCTAGTACCAAGATGAACGGCCCATCCAGCGATTGCCAGAGGTCGTTCGTCGACATACCGAGCAGGGTATGGACGCTAATTCGACGCATATTCGTTTCCTTGGTTATCAGGAGAGGATCGCTCCTCCCCTATTTGGTTCTACTTAAGCTTGCGCCCGATAAGCACTGTCGGGTTTAGCTACCACAAAGCCGGATTGCTCAGGCAGCGCGTCCTCCACGCGCGGCGGTACGTAGGGCTCGTAGACGAACTCCACACCCGAACACGCCAGGATATGCTTCACGTGCTGCAACGGCCGTGCGCCGCCCAAAGGAATCTTGTTGCGGTCGACTGCGTTGTAAATCACCGTCGGGAACTCCGACTCGAGAATCGCGTTCACCACTGCACGGTGAGTTTCCGGATTGTTGTTGCGATCCAGAATCTCGGCCGTCAGACGCGGTCCCGTATACGCTGCTGTGATCCGGATTTCTGCTTCACCGAACGCGCGGATCGGCTGGCTGCGATATGGCAGGCTGTGCTTGTCCTGATTGCCCACTTGCGCAAGTACGCCGTAATGCTGCGTACGCCCGGAAGAAACAGCCGACCAATCGTCCGCAGTCTTTTCCAGCAGGATCATGTACGTGCTGCCAATCCGTACCGGCACCTTGGTCGTAACGCGACGACCCGAGTTACCGACATACGTCACCGGTCCATAGCAACTCTGGTACTCGACTTCGAGCATGCGCACGATGTCCGTGGTTTCCCGCGGGCAATCAGTGGGCTTCCAGATATAGATGCCGTCCTTCACGATCTCGGCCAAGTGCTCAGCCGGCGTCTTCTTGTAGCCGCCGCCCACGAAGATCGCATGCATCTTGGGACTCACGATCTCGTAATAGCGCATCAGGTAATGCCAGGCTTGCTCGAACAACGGGCGATTCTGCTGCTCGATGTCCTGGATCGCACGCAGTGCATGGCGATCGCCTTCCTGAAGATTGAACCACTGACGGATCTGCTTGCTCGTGTCGCGCGAGAAAGCATTGATGTACGGCTCGTAATACGTCGACGGATTCATCCGGTTAACCACGGATGAGGGATCCATCACGATGTCAGCGACGTTGCCATCTGCGTCCCGCGGCATTTCATCGTGAGGCAGTACGTGACAGATAACGCCCTTATTGCCCGATGAGCCCGTCAGCTTAAAGCCGATCGTCGGTGTCACCGTATATTCAATCACGAACTCGATACGCCAATCATCGAGGGCCGACTTACGATACAGCTTGAAGACGCGCTCTTTCGTTTCTTGCACGACGCCCAATGCTTCATACACCAGCCGATGGAACTCCGGCGTGATCTTCAGCGACTCGCGGCGCTCGCGCTCGAGGCGCTTCCATTCGTGGACGATTTCGCCGTAGAAGATCCGGCGGGCCTGGTCGTACTTCAGTGCCTGGGCATCCATGCCAAGCGGCGTCGGCGGATTGTTCGCTTGGGTGTCGTGATGCACACGGATGTCCACCACCCGACCACCTTCACCGTCCGCATAAATCAGCTTGTCGAACACATGGTCGATTTCCATCAGGTCATAGACCGATTGGGTCACGAGGCCAAGTTCGCGGTCGTAGCTCTGATCCGTCTTTTCATACGGACGCAGGGCCATGAGTAAGCCGTCGGGTCGTACGTAGTCGCCGATGTCCGGGAAAGCCTTGAAGGTCTTCTCGTCGCCATGCGCATTCAACGGGAAGCTCTTGTTGCCGAACTCCACGAAGCGCGACTCGTACTTCTTGAAACTGATTTCCTTCAGAATCTTGTCGCTGATGAGAATCCCGTCCTCAGAGGTCGCGGGGTGACTCATATAGGCGATGTTCATTTCACGGCCGTAACGATAGTTGCCGTCCGCATCCACCGATGGGGAATTCGTGAGGATGGTGCCAGCAGCCACGGTCGAGTCTTGGCGCAGCGCGCTAAGCTCAGCCGACATCTTGTTACGGAATCCGAAGTACGGGTGGTTTGTAGTCCAGCCTTTCACCGAGACGCAGCCCACTTCCTTGGTGATTGCGTGCTCGTAGATGATCACGGTTTCAGGATTGTCATGCTGAGTCTTCAGCACGCTATCCGGGCCGTACGTTTCCTTATACCGCGGGATCACCTTAATGACCACGCAGTCCACAGGGATCTTCGTCGAGAAGGTGTACTTCCCGAATTCACGCTCCGCGCCCGACTGCAAACGCTTCACGTTCGATCCCAGAAGGACCAGACACTGACCGAGGTGGCTCGAGAACATCTGTTTGCGCGAGGACGAGATATGCGCGTCCAGCGGATTCATACAGCAGATGTTGAGCAACTCCATGTGCAGCTCATTGGGCTCATCCCTCATCACGCCGCGTCCGCGCTCGGCATGATTCCAGACGGCCGACGAGATAGGTTTCTCTGGGGAAGAGAAGGTATCTGACATGATCCGTTTCCTTGGTTATAGTTGATTGACCAACTTCGTTTTGCTACTACATTGATGATATGTAACTGAAATCTCATTAAGGAGAAACGATGGCAACGAGCACCACCGCGTCCGTGAATAACCTGATGTTCAGCGTGGGGCCATCGGACTATTACACGAATGAGTTCCGTCAGGTGTTAGAAGACCTGATGTACTACATGCGCAACACTCCGGGAATGACGACGTCGTTCAACGTCACTCCCCAGAACGCATGGGAGAACGAGCAGGACCTTTACGGTTACCTGCAAAATGTCGTGGGTCTGGCCCCGCAGTATCACTGGGTGACAATGCGCCTGAACAACCTCACGTCACCGATCCAGTTTGGCAGTCACATCAAAAAGCTGCTGGTTCCTAATCTGACCTGGCTCGAACAGCAGCGCTCGGCGTATGAAACATCGAGCACGATTTCGAACTAAGGACAAAAAAAGAAGACCTCCACCAGGCGTTTAGCTTGGTGGAGGCTCTATGCCGCTATCTTAAATCATGCGCTGATAGCCTTGCGGTTGCATGTAGCCTTGTTGCTGCTGCGGGTACTGCGGCTGGCCTTGGTAATAGCCACCCTGCGGCTGCATCATCGGCTGCATTTGCGGCTGATTCCACTGCGCGAAGAAGCGGCTCGTTTGCGGACCTTGCGGCTGCATCGGATAACCACCCTGCATCATGGGACCACCCGTCGCATACGCCATGGCCGGATTAGAAGCCAACACCGACATGAAGTCCAGACCACGGCCGGTGTGAACCGGAGCCGGAGGCGGTGCGTAGGCGACTTGTTGCTGCTGCTGCGGCACGAAAGCGGCGGCCGGCACATACGGTGCTTGCGGTTGTTGCGGACGCTGATGAGTCACGGCTTGCCAGCCCTGTTCCATCTGTTGGCGCACCAGGCGTTCCTGTTCACGATTGGCGAGGAAGCTGTCGAGCGGTTGACCCGTGGCGACTGCGGTCTTCACTTCGTGCACCGGAGCAGCGGGCAGCGGCATCGTTCCCTGATGTACGACGACCGGTGCCGACTGTACGACTGGTTGTGCGGGCGCCATCGTCACGGGCGCTTGCGGCGCGTTCGTCGGATAGACTGCACCCACCGAACCCGTCACCACACCTTCCGGACGATTGCCTTCTTCAGTGGCACCCTCGTTACCCGTTTGCATCGGCACCATGCGGATCTCGTTCATCATCGAGCCGAGATTCGCAAACGCCGATTGCCATTCCACGTCGATGTAGAGTGAATTCGCATCCTCATTGCGATTGAACACGTCTTCGAAGGTTTCCGTCACCGAATTCAGCGCTTCCACGATGGCGAGCGTTGCTTGCATCAGTGCGTCGAGGTTCGCCGCGATGTCGGAGTCGGAGCCGCGGTTGAACGAACCCACTTCCTGAATGTTCGGGAAGATGTATTCGAGCAACGAGACGAGCGCTTCCTTGTCCTTCACGCGACACTTGACGCCGTAGATATCGTGATCGGCTTTCTTGAGCTCCTCGAACAACGGGAAGCTCACGACGCCCACGCGCTTGTAACGCTTGCCGGCCACCGAGCCCGTCTTCTTCAGGAACAGCGACACGATGCGCTTGGCCGTTTGATCGGCCGGCATTGCTGAGATCACCTTCTCGAACGTCGAGATCGTCTTGTCGTCCACGTTCTTGACCTTCGTCAGGAACTCCGACTGATCCGGCGTCAGATGCTGATGTTCCGCAACCGAGGCCGAGAGCGTCAGCAGCTTGAGCATCTGCGTAGCGACGACTTCGTTCAGGCGCATCATCATGAGCTTGCGATACTTCTCGAGGATTTCCGATTCCCCGCGAGTGACCTGCTCCATCAGCGGATGGAACACGACGATGTCGGACTTGTCGAGGCGCGCGAGAATCGCTTGACTCGGCAGCGCCAGACGCTTACCCTTCAGCGTGACCGGAACCACCGACTCCGGCGTGAGCTGCGCCGAGATCAGATTGTCCTCCGTGACAATCAGACCCGCCGTTCGCATCATGCTCTTATAAAGATCCAGCAGTTTCATTGGTTATTCAGAAAGGGATTGCTCCCTCTCTGCCTTTTTGTTGGTTTTAAATGTTGCCGAAGAGGTTAGCCGGCACGGCTTCTTGTTGAGCCACCGGAGCACCGCCCGTGTGATAACCCGCGCCCGAGTGATCAGCGATTTCGTGGAAGATCACGCCGAAGTCTTGCGACAGCTGCGAGGCCAAGTGCGAGTTCTGCGTCACGACCGGAACCGTCAACGCATCGGCAAACGACGGCGTCACGTACGGAATCAGCGGTCCGCCATTCAGCGAGATCTTGATCCACGTTTCACCCAGCAGGTCGACTTGCATTTCGACGTAGAAGTCCATCTCGTTGTTGAACGACACATCGAGCATGACCATCTGTTCGATACGACCCACGAAGTGGTCCATGTACACCGACATGTCGAAGTCCGTGAAGCTGAGGACATCGAGGATCTTCGTCGAGATACGGGACTGCATCGCGTACGGGGCGAGACCTTGCGCAGCGTCAGCGAAGACGCGACGGTTGGTGGAGATGAATGCCACCTTGGTCAGGCCGAAGTCGGTCATCAGCGCCGGGATCGATTGGCTCAGGATGGTTGCGACTTGCGTTTCACGATCCGAGCCACCCCAACCTTGGGCGATACCGGATGCGACGTCGTAGGCGGTCTGCGGACTGGAGGTCTGCGTCGTGACACCGAGCATCGTGATGATGGTGCGTTCTTCGGCCGTGCCGTCCAGCTTCAACAGATCGGCCCACGTGAAGAAGTTCGTCATGAACCCGTCACGATAGTTCGAGATCGCCTTGAAGAACGGATTGTTCTGGACCATGTTCTCCTGCACATAGCCCCGAGCACCTTCAAGGATGTCTTCTTCGCGATGTACGCCGAAGTTCTGATCGAAGCTTGCCCGGCTATAGCCGTCGAGCAGGTTCGCCGCGTAGTCCGTGGCGATTGCATTGGAGCGCCGCGAAGCGATCGGCTTGCCATCGAGCACGGTACGGATGTCGAGCACGTCAGCCACAGGGGTGATGTGATTCACCTTCATTGCTGCGTACACGTCTTCCGGCCGCATTTTGTACGACTGCACGTTGCCGTATGCGCCCGCGTATGCCGGGTTCACCAGCACGTGCGAGTTGTCGATGATGTTCACGTGGTTGCGCGGACCGGTCGGAGTGTTCTCCACTTGGTTGCGCACGCTGATCACCGAGTTCACGTAGAACTCCATGCGCTGGTCGATTGCACCCGTGTTGGCAATCACGCCCGGATGGTTCGTATAGCCGAGCACCATGACGTTCACCACACCGCCCGAGAGCATGCGGCATTCGACTTCCATCATGAAACGCAGACGACGCTCGTTCCAAGGAACGCCCGCGATCTGCACCTGTGCTTCCGGGTTGGCCGTCGGAGCGATCATCTGGCTGGCCACACCTGCCAATTGCGGACCCGTAAAGCGAGTCGCGCCCGCCAGACGTTCCGAGAGCATGTTCAGGGTCGAGCCCTGCAACTGCGTCTGATACGGTCGGCTGAACTGCGGATCGTAGCGTCCCGTTTCTGCGAGCATGAGACGCTTGACATGGATACGACCGGTGGCTTGTGCGTTGTTAAACATTTAGAAGCTCCTTGAGGCCAGCGCAATGGCGAGTTGCGCAAGTTTCACTTTGAAGTTACCTGGAACGCCGTAGCTGCGATCAGTCGTGTTCTGCTTGAGCGCACCCACCCACGTTTGGGGAAGCGTGAGTATCCAGGCGTGTTCTGAAAGTCCCTTATCCATCACGTCGATGGAAACTTCACCAGGGCAGGGCAGACGTTGGGTCTTCTGCTTGCCGCCTTGAGGACGCGGATAAGGATACCATTTAACCAGCTCTTCGATCGTCTGGGGAGACAACCGTTGACGAGGTCCGCCTTCCGCAGCGGTATGTTCGTCAAAGCTTTCGCGGGGAATCGCCGACACGAGTGCCGCCAACTCCGGATAGCCTTTGTGCCAGTAGATGGCCTGAGCTACCGCGGTGGCTTCGAGCTTCGAATTCTTGAAGAAGTAGTGCAGCGCTTCGGGCCGGATTTGGCCGCGATAGTTCAACACATACATCACCAGCACGGTCTGCTGTTTGACTTGCGTGACGTTGGCCAATTGCTTGACCGATTCGAACGACTGCTCCAGGAGATCGAGGGGCAGGTCCGGACAGATCGTCATGGCGATCTTGCGCATGTCACGCGCGTAAAAGAGAATCGGAGCAATCTTGCCTTCAGATACGGCCGACTTGACTTTACAGCTTTCGAGCTTCGATTGCTGGTTGTCGTCTGAAGCCGCTGCACCTTCGACTTTCTTCTCACGCACGATCTGGCTAAAGCCATTGTCACTGCGCTGTTTGGTTTTGTGCTTGATGAAGCTGAACATCTGCGAGGCCAAATGCGCCTTGGGCTGAAGTCCCTTCACGTCACTGATGATGAGCTTGCGCACCAACACCAGACCCATCATCCATTCAGGATAATCTTCGACCGATACGCCGCCATGCAGAATGTGGCCGCTGTTCGAAATGTCCACCTTCTTGTCGCTGGACAGCTGTGCCCGAACATACAGGCGCAGGCGATCCATCGGCATCGACTTGGCGAGTTGGCTGCGCGCGAGCAACTGAAACGCGTAGTACTCTTTCCAGTTCGGACCAAAGTCTTCCTTGATGTAAGCGATGAACTCGCCCCAGACTGGCAGGAGTGGGCGCAGGGCAATTGACAACCCCACTAACCACACGTAATCCTCGCGCAGATACGTACCGTCAGCTGAACCTGGCATCTGGTACTGCACAAAGACTTCTTTCAGGTCAGGCGGATAGAAAATCTGCCCGTAGAAATCCATCCAGTGCTTGATACTGTCGAGCGGATGCAAGTCCGACAGCTGGGCCACGAGATTGAACAGCTGATGCATAAGCTGCTCGTTGCTCGGGTATTCTCGGAAAACGTTTTTGATTTGCTCGTAGAGAGCGAAGATCTGGTCCTGAACGTCCATCGGAAGACGTTCCCAGTAGGCATTTATCTCGCCGAACACGTTGTGCTCGAGCTTGGCGATGATGTTCTTGTAGTCGGTGATATTGAAATCGATGGTCCGACCACGATGGGTGAGGGTGACTTCTGAACGACTTGAATCAGACAAGCTGATCCGGCTAATTTGCAGTTCCAATTGTTGATCTCCTAAAAGGAACTTACGTTGTTGTTGCTTCCACCAGAAAGTAATATATCATCATTTTCCGGTTCATTCGTTTTACTTAGTTCTCTACTGCTGAGCGTGGGGAGCCCTTGAATTCTCCCCACGCTTTACTACACCTGCTCAGTCACCCGGCCAAGCCAACCATCAGCTTACCAAGGAATGTCGTCGTCGGAGGCCGTCGTGGTTTCCACCTGACGCTGGCCGCCGCCGTTGCCGCCACCACCGCCGCTATTGCCGCCGCGGTTGTTGTTGTTCCAGTTGCCACCGCCACCGCCGTTGCCGCCCTTACCGGCGGTCGGGTCGTACGGGATGTCCTTGAAGCCCTGGATCAGGAAGTGCGGAACCATCTGGCGCATCAGCGCAATCCAGCCGTTCGCCCACATCACCGATGCTTCGGCCTTCGAGACTTGTTCGCCCGAACGATGCACCAGGTTGTAGAAGTCGCTCGGACCGAACGGGAACTTGATCTTCGGACGGTTCGGCAGAATCACGCTCACCCACACCACGCCATCAGCATCCTTGCCGAAGTGCAGTTCGCTCTTCACGACCGGCGCTTCGCTGCGCTTGCCGCCGAAGAAGCCATAGCCCTTTTCCTCGAGCTTCAGCTTTTCTTCCGTGCCGGCCGCGCCGTTGGCGAAGGCTTCGAGCTTGTTCAGGAAAGCGAAGAAGACGATCGGGTCCAGGTTGGCAATGATCTTGCCGTAGCCGTTACGCTCGCCCTGATCTTCCGGGTCACGCGTGAAAACGGTAATGCGCACGTTCGGCTCACCGGTCTTGTCAGCGGTGAAGACGTTCGTGGTCATGGCCGAAGTTTTGCCGGGCGCCGTGGGGCACGGCGCCAGCAGGTTCAGCTTGCGGTTATCGAGTGCGTTCTTGGGACGCGGTGCCGGGCGGAAGTCGTTTGCCATCTGTGTGCTCGTAAATGTTTTTAGTCGATCCTTGGGTGGACATGGGAAATCTATCCAAAGAATGACTTGTTCAGATAAAAAATGCCAGACAATCTTGTTTACTGGCTCGTGATGATTTCTTTCAGGATATCGACGGCGTAGTGGTTTTTCATCGCGTCGATCGAGTACCGAATGCGATCGGTGGTGGTGACTTGAGACCAGTTGTAGTGCTTCGCGACTTCGATCAACTCCTTGCGAACTTTGATATCCAGTGGATGGAAGGTTTCTTTATCGCCAAAGATCTGGAGCATGTCTTCCCGAAAAGGGATCATGACCAACTCTTTGCCGTCATGGAACTTCGTGTACCACAGCGCACGGGGCTTAATGACGCCCGTATGGGATTCGATCAGGTCCATGCGCTTGAAGAGTTTTGCTGAGAGCAGATCATACGCAAAGTGCGTAAGAATTGCGACGCTCGGCGAGGGGGTCTTGTTGAACTCCAGCTTCCGACTGAAGACACTCAAGTTGGCATCCCCCTTGTGCTTATGCAAGAGTGCCTCGATAGCGTGAGTCTGCATGATCGTGTACGCCTTTTGCTTGGCGGTCTTGTCCATGCGAATCACAGCACGCGGGTAAGCGCGCTCCATGCCGTCGAAGTTACTCACAAAGAAGTGAACCCCGCAGTTCGGGTTCAAGTCCCGCACGATGTCTGTGAGGCGTTCCATTTCCTCTGACACCGTCTCGGCAGCCTCCACCGGATCCATCATCTCCTGAAGTGACTTCTCCAAGGACCCAATGAAGTTACGAAACAGCGTGCGCAGATTCACCCACACTTGATCGTACTTCAGGATCGGAGGGGGCGACTCAGGCCTGTCCTCATAGATCCCCGCGAGTCCCTCCAGCGCCAGGGACGTCGCAATTGAGAGTGGATACTGTCCAACCGCTCGCTCGGCAATCCCTTCGCTGAATAGGTTCATCATTTCACCTCATTAATTTTGGTTTCGGCTATGGCGAGAAGCTCGGCATCCAGACCCATGATGACTAAGCGCTCCATCAAGAGTTTGGTGATGTTTTCAGAATTGATGTTGATGGCAATGTACGTCGTGTCATCTTCAATCAACTCTTCAACTTCCTGCTTATCGCGTTCTTTGGGGTTCTTCGTCCATGTGAACGACGGATACTCCCGGATCAACACATCCATGTCCGCAAAGAGCGGGTGGTCGTGATTGGCTTCCAGGCGGACCGCCGAATCAAACGGCAGGTTGCGCACCTTGCGTTCAATCTCGTACAGCGCGTCTTCCACCGACATTCCGTACGTGTACACCGTCACGTACTTTTTCGCGCCCTCATTCTCAACAAACGTCACCTCGTAGGTCCCATCTGCGTAGAGCGTGGCCCGAATATGCCCCTTGGCTTCTTCCTCACCGTGACTCAGTCGGTCAAACGAACCTTGTGCAAAGATGCGTTCATACGACGAGTGGATGTGTACGTGACCGATGAAGATCAAATACTTGGTAAGCGCCAAATAGGCTTGCGAGTCATGCTTTTGTGCGGTGATGTGCGGCGGCAATTGATACTCAAATTGGCCGTGCATGAACATGAGGTCTACTTTATCCAGCCCTTTTGTCTGGAGTAAGGACTTGAGCTGGCTGAGTGTTTGGTCTGTTGTCGGCGCACTTTCATCGGGTACGAACCCAACCCAGATATCCAGGTCGGGATCGTACTCAACGGAAATGTCTTTAACGTAGCGGAGGTTAGCGCCAATGCGTCCAATTTCTTCATTGATGGAGACGAAGCGTTCGGATTGCCACCAGTCATGCGAAGGAGTTCCCTCCAACACATAAACCTTGATGTTGCGTCTCACGCACATGCGCAAGAACTCTGCAATCCAAATATCGATTTCCACCAAGTCGTCATGGTTCAACGACAGGAGGGTGTCAAAGACATCCCCCACAAAACAGATCAGATCCAATGCGCCGGTTTCCTCGTTGTCGGGGAAAGCCGTGCGCAGGTTCTGGAGAATGCCGCGCGTCGGAGTGCGCTTGGCACCCAAGTGAATATCACTTATCGACGCGACATTAAGTTTAGAAGTCTTCATAGTCTGCTTCCATGGACGAGCTTGCGGTGTGCGCTTGCTCCACAGAAGATGACGCTGTTGCGGAAGTATTTACGGTAGCGCCCGGGATCGCCAGATGCTTGCCATATCGCTTGAAGACTTCATTCCAGCGCATCACCGTTTCTGCCAGTTTTGCGCCACTATTGACGAACAACGAGCGTTTGCTCAGTTCACGCACAAGATAGGTTTCGCTTTGGCGCGGATGCACCAGGCGAAGCTTTTCAGCCATGGCCGCGATTTCAGCAATCGGCATGTTCGCCCGATCGGCTGCGCCACGTACAGGATTAATGCCGTGGTAGTCAAAGAGCGCCGGGCAACGGAAGAGGACTTCACCCGTTCGCGGGTCGATAATGTCAACTTCTTTGTACGGAGTGCCGGCAATCGAAATCCAGTCCTGGATGCCCACCGCGTACTTCAGCGGCGTAGCCTTCTCTTCATCGGTCAGGCGTAAGAGCTTGCCGAAGAACTTCACGAAGAGGGGGAAGAAGATCTCGCGGAACTGATCTTCCGGCAGACGCGCCACATCTTCTTTTGCAATCTCACTCAGAGCGCGCGAGACATCGTTGATGTATTCGCTACGCCCTTCGTCGTGTCCAGCGACAGCACGCGCATGCGTGCCGTGCCAGTCATTATAATCACCAGGCATTCTGGCTCCTTAAACAATTTCCGTCGGCATGACCGGAGCCGCCGGTGCTTGCGCTTGCTGCGCAGGCGATGCGGGCTTTTTGCCGTAACCGTTCGGATCGTCGTATGCTTCCGGGTGTTGCGGTTGCATGATCGTGAAGTACAGGAACTGCACGTTACGAATGCCAATGGCCTTCGCTTGGCGCGAGAGTTCCGTCTGGACCACTTCGGTTAGCGTCTGCGGGACATTCTTCGCCGCGCTAAGGACGCCTTCCTTGAATGCGAACAGGTTGTAGCCCCAGACCTTCACATCCTCGGGCACTTCCTGTTTCGGGTCGTAACCGCGGTCGAGAATCGGCTCGTAGTAAACCACAAAGCAATTCTCGCTAGCGATTGGGAACACCGTTTGAATCAGCACAGCGCCAGTCGGCAACAGATGGGGCTTGGTCAACACCTCGCTCATCTTGATTGCATGCGGCAGACGACGACGCTCAAGGTATTCGTGCTGGCTGTAATGCACCACTTCGAAGATCGCTTGCGTGATCTTTTCCATCGACTCCTGGAACCAGGCAGGAGCGGCAGCATCCGGGCGAGCCACCCCATTGGGGCGATCCGGATCTTGGAACGGTGGTGTCGTGTTCGGTGGTACGTGCGTCTGATTCAGCTTCGTCATGTTGTTTTCTACTGTGTCATTTGTTGCAAGATCGAGTTATTCGAAGCGGATCCGTCGTTATTGATCGTCACTGCCTTCAAGAACTTGGAATCAGCCATGGAGATCAACTGGGTAAATCCATACACCTGACCAGCTTCCGTCACACTGATGTAGATGGTGAGCGTGATTTCGCTGCTCTGATTACCAGATGTCACATCATCACTCGTGACCTGTACAATGACAGACTGGTAGTAGCGGCCGAGATAGGTTTCCAGGGCCGTGCGGATCCCATCGCACGTCTTCGGCATGCTGCCCGCGTTCTGTTCGATGAGATATTGAATCGATGTGATCTGACCTTGAAAGACATAGGTCTGGTTATTCATGGACTCATAGAAGTAAGCCATGAGCAAGTCAGCTTTCTGCTGGGGTGTAACGATCCAGCCACCGACGGTTAAAGATGGTACTGGCGTGACGTTCGTGGCCATGCGCCTCTCACAAGTTTGGTCGTGTACATAAAATCACGACCAAAAAGAAGAGGGCATAGAAAGTGAGGGCCGAAGCCCTCACCGATACTGCTCGTACAACTTCTCCCTGACTGCCGCTTACATCTTGTTGCCGGCCTTCGAAGACGGGTCGTCAATCCCAATTTCCACGTACGCAGCAATCACGTCATGGGTGTTCAAGATGTCCGTCTTCTCATCCATCGTCAACTCACGGTCGCCTTCCACCAACTCGGCCATAAAGTGACGCGTCATGTGGCCATCGAAATCATCGGTCTTGACTTCTTCCATCACCCCGTTATGGATGAGGCGCCAGTCGTAATGCTCAAGGTCCCGACGACCCCAATACTGATCCACATACGTATCGGAGTAGCCATCGACGCGCTGCTCGTGATAGAGCTTACGCAGGTTCGGCTCAGCCATGATCCAGCGCTGCATTGCTACAGGCGCGTTCTGCAAGTGACTGAGATTCTCGATGGTTTGAATCCGATCCGGCAAGAACATCGCGTCAAAGCGACGGATGGCTGCGCGTGCGGCACGCATGGCTTCCGAGCTATTAAACGAGTCGTAGATGCCTTGAGCGCTCTGCATGAACTGCTTACCGAAGTCCGTGAGCGCGCCCATACTGAAAGACGCTATCTGATTCTGCAAATACGCCATGGTACCTGGGTGGCGATCGGTACCATACACCAGCGCATTGTACGCGTTAGCGTCACCGGTAATGACGAGAGCCATTACTATTCTCTCCTTGGTTCTTAAGCGGCTTCGGGAATCAGAGCCATGCGACGAATGACTTCCGGATCAGGGACTTCCGGCAGCGACCAACCCATCCAGTTGCTGATGGTCGAGATCGCCGTGTTCGGCATGGACAGGTTCTTCGAAACCGTGCGCGGGGCATTCATATCGAAGGTCGACATGTGGGGAGCCAGTCGAGCCAGATCCTCTTCGATCGTCATGTCAAGCGCAAGGGTACAGTTCAGCTGATCGCCGTCGAAGTCGGCGTTGAAGCCCTTGACGATCAGAATCGACATCGAGATCGTCGGGATGTTCACGTCGGTCTTCACCTTCGTGACGTACACCGTCTGACACGATGAACGACCCAGCGACGGGTTACGTTGCAGCGTGATGCAGATGCCTTTGCCGCTCGGCGCGCGCGCAATCAGTTCCTGGAACATCGCATCGAGCTTCGGGCAGTAACGCGACGTGTGTGCTGCGATGTACGCGTCTGCTTCCCAAGGCGTCATGCCGTCCCGCATCAGCAACTTCTTCAGATGCAGCTCCAGCGAGGCGATGCCGATACCCCACGGGATGTGGACTTCGTCATAGCGGTGCCAGGCCGTCAGCGAGGAAATCACTGCACGGAAACTGAAGTGAGATCGCGTGCCGTAGACGTGCTTACGGAACGTGCCTTCCTTCTTGGCCAGAACGTTGCGCTCGTACTCGTCATAGAACGTCGACGTCTCCGAGATCATCTTGATGGTACGGTTCTCACGCACCCGGTCCGTGTGGATCGAGAGCGCGCTATCAATGCCCACCATCAAGCGGATGGCGTTCACGGCAACCGGCGCCGTGGCATCGACGTATGTACCCATGCTCGTTTCTTCCAGCACGAGGATCGACCGATTGGGGAGCGGCAGATACTTGCTGAAAATGCGATCGCGGTTTTCTGCGACCAGCCGTTTAAGCGGCTCGAGCTTCTTGCGATAATACTTCAGGTTAAACATGAACGACATGATGTCGTCGAAGTTGCGCACGAAGTTGTTGTAGCCACGCGGCAGTTGTTCGCTGCGCAAGATGTCCAACACCGGGGGTTCCTTGATCCCTTGGGGTCGATACGTCGTGTCGCAGATCCACCGCATCACATCGAATGAACCTTTCTCGAAGCCTTTCTGATCCGAGAGCATTGTCCAGATGATCGGATTGATGAGGCCTTTGCCGTCCGGTGCTGCTTCCATCACACCACGCGGGGCACGCACCCAGATGAGCGGTTCGAGATCGCCGTCATGCAGCGCCCTCACCGGCGTATTACACACCGGACACACCACAGCTGGGATATAAGAGTCGCCGAGCTTATCAGCCCCGATGGTTGCACTGCACTCGCACGATGGGATGTTTGAGAGCAGATCGGAATTGATCAGATCGTACTTGGTAAAGATGAGACCATCGTTGTACTCACGGTCCTGTTCCGTTACATTGGACAGGTCGTTGATGATGATCGGATCCTTGGAGAGATACTGATTGAAGACCTCGTCATGGTCCCGAATCCGCATATATACGCCCACTGGACTCTCCTAGTTGGTTTGGGGTTGGTTGTAGGTTCCTTGGGTTTTGTACTACATGAGATGGCTCAGATCGGTAATTTTTCTCCTGCAATTCTATTTAGGCTTCATTACAGTGATATATGTCTCAACCCAAGTTGACGGCATAAAAAAAGAAAGGTTGGAAAAAGAAAGAGGGACCCGAAGGCCCCTCCCCCTATCTTCCCCGGCAGTTACCTACCGGTTCCGCGCGATGACTGATTAACCCCAGCGGCTGAAGCCCGAACGGTTGCCGAAGTTGCCTTGCGGCTGGCCTTGGTAACCGCGGTTGAACACGCCCGAGTTGTAGCCCATGGTGTCCAGCGCTGCGTGCGCGACGTACGGGTTGACCGCACGTTCGTAGCTTTGCAGATCGGCGTACGGAGCGATCGTACGCACTTGCAGACCGACGTCCTTGACTGCGGCCGTCAGTGCGTTCACGAAGTCCGGTTCGAACGTCACGCGACGTGCGAAGCCTTCGATGTGGACGTTCTGCTTGCCGAGGATGCCCTCGATGATCTGCTTGCGCTTTGCCAGGCGCACTTCGAGCGGGATGCCCGTGAGTGCGAAGCTGTCCGACCATTCGCGTGCCAGTTCCGGATCACGATCGCCGACCATGTTCAGCACGGCCAGGTAGTCGATCTCGCGCAGGTCGTGCTTCAGACCGTCGCGACCGATGAAGTAACCCGTGTGGATGCGGTTGTTTTCATCGATGATGATGCGGGTGCCAGCGGCGAGGTAGTTCGCCAGGCGGCCGTTCGTCAGCTTGTTCGCTTCGTCGATGATGTAGCCCGACGCTGCTGCGCTTGCTGCGTTCGACGATTCGCCAGCTGCGGCGAACACGCTGGAGATCCAGGTCGTCGGACCGGCTTCCGGGATGTCCATCGACAGCAGCAGCTTCGGCTGGAACACCGATGCCACGAGACGCAGCAAGAAGTCGCCTTGCTGGTTGTTCGTGCGCTGGAACGAATCAGCCTTCGTATCGATACGCGAACCGAACCCGTTGGTGTTGCCTTCGAAGTTCGCTTCGATACCGACCGCGCCGATGTCCTTCCAGTCGTAGCCGTCTTGCACAACCGGCGACGGACGGAACGCTTCGACCCAGCCGTTGTTTTCGCGCAGCGTGAACGCCGTCACGAGTGCGAGCAGCTGAGCGCGAATCGACAGCACGTTCTGCGAATCGAGGTCCGTGATGATGAAGCGCGGCACGTACTTCTTGAACGCGTCCGGCGACAGCTGTTGCTGCTGTTGCTGCACCCACGGGTTGAACGCTTGTGCTGCCGAGACGGCCGGCGCCCACACGAGGTCCATGTAGCCCGACACGCGAGCGAGCGTCTTCACGCGGCTCGTCACGCCTTGCTGACCCGGCACGGCTTGGCCGCCGATACGGAAGTCGATGACGATGTCCGAGCGGATCGGCGAGCCGACGATGTCTTCGGTCGGTGCGTTGTTGAACGACGTCTGAACCGTCAGCGTGTTGTCCTGTTCGATGTTGCCGAGCTCGATGTCCGGGTAGCCGGCCAGACGAGCCAGTTCCGTCGAACCAGCCAGGACAGCGTTCGCTGCCAGGTTGTACAGGCGCTTCTTGTTCGTCACGTCGAACGTGTTCGGCACGACTTCAGCGTCGACCGGGTGCAGGCTCTTGCCCGGGAATGCGCGCTGAACCCATTCGCGCACTTCGCCTTGATACACCGGCGTATGCACGTCGCCCGTCGTACGGGTGATTTCGACCGGGTTGTTGCCGATCTGCTGGATCTGCGATTGCACCGGCTCGCTCGAACCGTCGAGAATCAGCGTGTGGTACGCGACGCCCAGATCCGGCGCTGCCTTGCTCGACACTGCAACAACGATGGCCGACTTTTCCAGAGTGCGGGTTTGATCGAGATCGATCGGGATCAACGTCACGTCGTATTCCGGACGCACGGCTTCTTCGTACACGCCCTTGAGCGCGGCGTTCAGCGTGCTGATGATGTCGCTTTCCGGCGAGCGGGACATGGCGTTCGGGCTGGTCGACCAGAAGTCGCCCAGGCGTTGACGCGAACCACTGCGCGGCTGTTGCTGATAGCCACCGTGTTGTTGCGCGCCTTGGTCACCGCGCGACTGTGCACCAGCGAATGCTGCGCCCATCGTCGTCGTCGACTGACCGTTGTCTTCGGATTTCACTGCCATGATTTTATTTCCTTACGTTTTTACAGAGTTAATGATCGCGCGAAACACTATACTCTTGCTACAGTGTCAATAGAGTGATATGTGTCCATTTTTCAATTGGATCACACCCACTCTTGCGCTATCTCGCTTGGGTGCTACAAACATGCAAAAGTCAAACAAAGGGAATTACGGGGTGTTTTTGCTGACCCCGAAGTTGCCCTCGTAGCCAGGATGGGAGATTGTTTATTCCCACTATAAGATAAGGGCTGTGCAGTTATTTTTTACTACTCAACCTTATCTGCCGCGAAGGCATCAATCGCCGGCTGAGCCATTTTCATGGCTTCAATCGGGGAGAGTTTAAACTTCTCCTTCACGTCGCCACCGTGCTTTCGGCGATCCTGGTCTTTCGTGTTCAACCACCACATCAGTAGAACGCTAC
>Ga0265338_10001296_pt1 | contig 41001 bp, 44 predicted proteins | sample 42126metaG_FD_193579 | JGI IMG/M metagenome (GOLD analysis project Ga0265338, IMG submission 193579) | Rhizosphere microbial communities from Carex aquatilis grown in University of Washington, Seatle, WA, United States - 4-21-26 metaG | ecosystem: Host-associated > Plants > Roots > Rhizosphere... | reverse complement strand
GGCTCACCGGCTAGCGCGCCGCCCGCAGTTCTCGATACGGTCACGAATCGCGCCAAGGCCATCACTGATAAACGCCTGGCGACCGGCCGCGCATATCAGGCACGGCATGGCTGACCGGTCAGGCGCCCATGTAAGTTCGGCGCTTGCGGGTCATGTGCTGGCCGAGGCCAGTCTGACCGGCACTTATACGCCGACCCCGAAGACGCTTGGCTGATCAGGCTGTCCCCGCCGCTTTCGCTTCCAGCACTTCCCAGCGCTCCATCAACTGCAGCAGGGCAGCCTCTATCTCGGCAAAGCGATTGCTCAGTTGCGTGCCCTGTTTCGGGTCCTGTGCGTAGATCTTGCCGTCGGCAAGCAAGCCGGTAATTTGCTGTTGCTCCGTTTCGAGCGCAGCCATCTGGGCCGGCAACGCATCGAGCTCGCGCTGTTCCTTGAAACTCAATTTAACCGGTCGTGCGGTGCTGCGAGCGGCGCTCGCGGACCCCTTGGCGTTGCCGTCCTTGGCGTTGATATCCTTGGCATTGCTTTCCTTCGTGTCGCGGGCAACGCCTTTCGCGGCCGCACGGGCCATTTCCTCGGAACGTGCCGACTGAACCTGCCAGTCGGAAAACCCGCCGACATATTCGCGCCAGCGGCCCTCGCCTTCAGCGGCAATCACCGAAGTCACGACGTTGTCGAGGAACGCCCTATCGTGGCTGACCAGCATCACGGTGCCATCGAACTCGGTCAAAAGTTCTTCGAGCAATTCGAGCGTCGGAATATCGAGATCGTTGGTCGGCTCGTCGAGCACCAGAATATTGGCGGGGCGTGCAAATAACCGCGCCAGCAGCAGCCGGTTGCGCTCACCGCCTGAGAGCGATTTCACCGGCGAGCGGGCCCGTTCCGGCGAAAAGAGGAAGTCGGCCAGATAGCTCATGACGTGCTTGCGCGCGCCGTTAATTTCGACCCAATCGCTACCCGGGCTGATGGTATCGGCCAGGCTTCGATCGGGGTCGAGCTGGGCGCGCATCTGGTCGAAATAAGCCACTTGCAGGTTGGTGCCGTTGCGCACTTTGCCTTCATCGGGCTGCAACTCGCCCAAAATCATTTTGAGCAAGGTGGTCTTGCCCGCGCCGTTCGGGCCGACAAACCCGATCTTGTCGCCACGCATCAGCGTCGCCGAAAACGTATCGACCACGGTGCGCTCGCCGTAACGTTTGGTGACGTCGGTCAGCTCGGCAACGATCTTGCCGGATTTGTCGCCTTGGCTGACGTCAAGCTTAACGTTGCCCTGTACGTTGCGGCGATCGGCGCGGTCATTGCGCATCTTGACCAGGCGTTCAATGCGGCTCACGCTGCGCGTGCGGCGCGCCTCGACGCCCTTGCGAATCCACACTTCTTCCTGGGCCAGCAACTTGTCGAATTTGGCATTCTCGACCTGCTCGACCTCAAGCTGCTGGGCCTTACGCGTCTGGTACGCCGTGAAATTGCCGGGGTAGGACAGCAGATTGCCACGGTCGAGTTCGACGATACGGCTCGCGACTTTGTCGAGAAACGTCCGGTCGTGGGTAATGAACAGCACGCTGCTGCGCAGTGTCATCAGGAATGTTTCGAGCCAGCGGATCGCTTCGAAATCGAGATGGTTGGTCGGCTCATCGAGCAGCAGCACGTCGGGCTGGGCCACCAGTGCGCGCGCGAGTGCAACGCGTTTTTGCATGCCGCCCGACAGCGCGTTCACGCGAATTTCGCCGTCCAATCCGATCTGCGCCAGCGTGGTGGCCACGCGAGTCTGCCAATTCCATCCGTCGCTTGCGTCCAGCGCCGATTGCAGTGTGTTCAGCCGCGCCAGCAGTTCGTCGTGGCGCGCGCCCTCGGCCGCGTCAGACAGTTCATGCACAACCACTTCGTATTCGTCGACCAAAGCGCGAATTTCCGCCAGCCCGGACGCTACGGCCTCGAACACCGTATCGGTGCCCTCGAACACGGGTTCCTGCGCGACGTACACCGTGGTGAGATTCTGTTGGCGCGTGATCAAACCATCATCGGGCCGCGTAATACCCGCGACGATTTGCAGCAGCGAAGATTTGCCCGCTCCGTTACGACCGATCAAACCGACTCGTTCGCCTGCCTCGATCGAAAAATCAGCGTGATCCAGCAAGGCTACGTGACCGAACGCGAGTTGCGCGCCCGAAAAGGAAAACAGCGACATGTCGGCGATACTCGAATAAAACACGCATTGTACTGGCAGTGCGGTGACTAGCCCGCCTATACCGCGCTTTATTGCCGTTGCCGGGCGCTCAGGCAGCCATATCCGCTCAAAACGCGACCATGCGGCGCCGAGTCTGCCGGTATTCGCGCAGAAAAGAAATTCGCAGACCCTGCGTCAAAATGCCACAAGGCCGGGATACCTTTTGCTCGTGGCTTTCACTTCCGACGTTATCCCGATCCGACGTTATCCCGATCTTTAGCTCGACTTTTGCTCTGTTGACTTTTCATCCTTCGACGCCTCTCCGTTATACGTCGCTTTGAGTGCTTGAATCGTGAGCACCAGCCGCAGCGATTCGAGCTCTTCAACACCCAATAATTCGCACAATGCCTGTTCCTTGGCGACGTCACCATCGCACACCAACAGTAGGTGTCTGATTTCGTCGATGCGGCACATCAACTCCACGGGCCCGATGCCACGCCGGCCCTTCAGGATAGCCGCGAAGTCTTCATCGTTAGAAGAAGCCGGCGTCGGCTCGGTTCGGGGCGCTGCAGCGACTCTGGTACGCGCGGCTGTTTGCACGCGAAGAGCGGCACTCGGCTCCGTAATCTTGGTTCTGCGTTTTTCCTGTTTTTCCATGTCGAGCTCCAACCAAAACTTTCATAGGTGGATAAGACGTTCTAGAAATCGATACGCGCGACAGCCGCATCGGCTGTAAGGGGGACGGGTGCTCTGCGCGCCGGAACTCCATGCCGAAGCAAAAGGCATGCCCAACTGAACGACGTGCGCGAACCGGCCATAGCGGCTTCGCGCATTGAGTGAACCGTTATCGGAGATACGAAGGTGTGAAGCCGATATCGCGGTCATCGAACCCCGATCCGATCGATCTTCCGAACTGCGCATCCGTAGCCCCACTTACGTTGTCCCGAACGACTTTGCTATACTTTGGCCGCTGCGGCTAATACAGCTAATACAGGATCGTCGCCAGAGCGTCGACGTTGATCCGTTTTGTAGAATAGGTCAGCTCCGTAATTTTGTGGGGCTAGAAGTGTTACATTCCAGATAATTCTTATTCGCCGGAAAAGCAGGCTCGATAGGCGAACGAGGCGGCATTGAACGCCTCTCGCCAAGCGGTAGAAATGGTCATCTCCCTGTAGTTCAATGGATAGAACAAGTGCCTCCTAAGCGCTAGATACAGGTCCGATTCCTGTCAGGGGGACCAATAACTCGGCCCGACGCCCAGCTACCCGCACTCGGCGATTTTTTCGACGCAACGGCCGCGCCGCGTTCGACGTCCATGGTCAAAATTTAAAAAAAATGTAGACGTTGCATCGGGGTGTGATCGTTCAATGCCATTTCTCTCACTACAAGTCGATTGGGATATGAACGGCGACGGGTTGTTCACGCGCGCCGATGTCTGGTTGCTGGAAAAATGGTTGCTTTGCCTGCCGGGTAATTTTTTACTGGAGCTGGTTGCGTTCTGGCTGCCGCGCACGGCCGCTTTCTTCAGCGTCCAAGCCAGCAGGATAGGCTCGTCCGACAGCTTCTACGGCGTTGCTGCCTGGGTGATTTCCTTCGCGACTTGGGCAGGCATCTGGCTCGCAATCAGCGCATTCTTGCGTTATCGACTGGAACGCCCGCGATAGACGCAAACCCGGGGCCGCACAGCGCAACACGCTCTATTTTCCCCATCCGCTGCGTGGCTTTAATTGACCGCCTAGAATAGACCGCACCTCGATCTCTCTTCAACGGTTTCACCTTCGACAAACCAGCTCTTCGAATCGGCGCATTCAACCGTCTCCTTATGAACCAGATCAACGCGTCACTGTTCCGACTGGCGAGCGCCATTGCACTGGCACTGCCCATGGCCGCCCAGGCCGCGGACGTCAAGGATTTCCAGCTCTCGGAAATGAATTACACACAGCAGGTGATCGAGCAGCGCTGTAACGCGCAAGCCGCCGCCAGCGTCAGCGACGATGGAACCGACGCGGATCGTCAAGACGAAAACCTGAAGGCCTATCAGGCCTGCATCAAACCGTTTTACGACGGCATGCAGGAGTTGATTGCGCTCCAAAGGGATCCGTCCGTTTCGGTGGCGGTCTGGAGCGACTGCCGCAGCAGCAGCAATTTCGCGACTACCCAGGACTTTCATGCCTGGGCTACCTGTATTGTCAAACGTAAAGTATCGAAATGAGCACCGGTACCATCGATTCGATGTCTATGCCCACCTTCCCCACGCTTTTCATTTCCCACGGCGCCCCGACCATGGCGATCGAACCGGGACGCACTGGCGCGATGCTGGGTGCGCTCGCCGCGCGTTTGCCCAAGCCGCGTGCGGTTCTGGTGGTGTCGCCCCATTGGTCTAGCGCTCAGGCACAGGTGAGTCGCGCGCCGCGCCAACATGCGGTGCACGACTTTGGCGGCTTCGCTCCCGCGCTTTACGCGCTCGAATACAACGCTCCGGGCGCACCCGAGTTGGCCGATCAAGTGGTCAGCCTGCTGGCCAGTGCCGGCGTGCCGGCACAATTGACCGACGAGGCTGGCCTGGATCACGGCGCATGGGTGGTGCTACGTTATCTGTTTCCCGACGCCGACGTTCCGGTCACCCAGTTGTCGCTGCAGCAACAGCAAGGCCCGGCGTACCAGTTCAAGATCGGCCAGGCGCTGCGTGCTCTGCAGCGCGACGGCGTACTGGTGATCGGCTCAGGCAGTTTCACGCATAACCTGCGCGAAATTCGCTTCGGCAATAACGCGGAGACAATCGAGGCCGAGCCGTATGTGGAAGAATTCGGCAATTGGATGAAGGCGAAGCTGGCGGACCATGATCTCGATGCCTTGCTCGATTATCGAAACCGGGCGCCGCATGCAGCGCGCGCACATCCGAGCGAAGAGCATTTGCTGCCGCTGTTTATCGCACTGGGCGCGGCCGACGACTGGAGCGTACAACAGCACTTCGACACCGGCACGACTTATGGCGTGCTGCGCATGGACGCGTTCGCGTTCGGTCGCGATGCGCATCTGCTGGCGCCGTGAATTGGGGCGACCCGTTAGCCGCCCTGTCAGTCGGTCCCGTTAGTCGGCCAGGTTAGTCAGCGCTATTTTTTGATGCTGACGCCTTCGTCGATGGTGCCATACGCGGAAATGCTGCCCGAACCGGCGCCGCCATTGCCATTGGCACATGCCGTAAGCATCAACACCGTCGCGACGATAACAAAAATCTTGAGCACGCTGCACCTACTTGAATGAATGGACATCTGCCATTTTAGCCAGTGCTGCATCGCCACGCAGCGACAGGCATCGACGCCTCGGGGCAAACCACCATCGCATGCTACCCGCATGGCCATAGTAAAGACACGCCATCGCCTTGATACAATAGCGCTCATTAGCTGAGCTCACACCTTTCGTTCGCCGGAAAACCACCATGAAGCAATACCACGACCTGATCAAAGATATTTTGAGCAACGGGACCCGTAAGGCCGATCGCACCGGCACCGGCACCATCAGCGTGTTCGGGCGGCAAATGCGCTTCGATCTGGCGGCAGGCTTCCCGGTCGTGACTACCAAGCGTATCCACCTCAAAAGTGTGATCCACGAATTGCTGTGGTTCCTGAACGGCGATACCAATATCGCGTACCTGAACCAGAACGGCGTGACGATCTGGGACGAATGGGCCGACGAAGCCGGCAACCTGGGTCCGGTATATGGCTATCAATGGCGCTTCTGGCCACGCCCGGACGGCACTACCGTGGACCAGATCACCGATCTGGTCAAACAGATCCGTACCCGCCCGCATTCGCGCCGCCTGCTGCTCACGGCGCTGAACGTGGCGGATTTCCCTGATGAATCGAAATCGCCGTCGGATAACGCGCGCGACGGCAAAATGGCGCTCGCGCCCTGCCACTGCTTCGCCCAGTTCTACGTCAATGAAGGCAAATTAAGCTGCCTGCTGTACTGCCGCAGCCAGGACGTATTTTTGGGCACGCCGTTCAATATCGCAAGCTACGCGTATCTGACCCATATGCTGGCGCAACAATGCGATCTTGAAGTAGGCGAGCTGGTTTGGTCAGGCGGCGACTGCCATATCTACCTGAACCATCTTGAGCAGGTCGATCAATTGCTCAGCCGTAGTTTTTTCGAACTGCCGACGCTGCACATCCGCCGCAAGCCCGACAGTATCCTGGCGTATCAATACGACGACTTCGAACTGCAGGACTATCAGTTCCACCCGGCTATCAAGGCGCCGATCGCGGTCTGATCATGTAGACAGCGCCGAACGCGGATTTTCTCAACGCATACCCTGATTCGCCGCACGCGCCCTGACCGTCGCGACGACCCGATCGAGCGCCTGCGTCGACATGGTTAGCGCGACCGCATCCGGAAAACTGTCGTTGACCAGCCCGCTCAGCACCTGCCCGGGCGGCGTCTCGATGAATACGCGGGCGCCCAGCTCATACATCAAACGCACGGAGTCATTCCATCTCACGGGATAACGCAGATTGGTCGCCAGATCGTCGCGGATCGGCTCGGCAGACCGTACCGCGCGCGCGGTACGGTTGGCGAGATAGGGAATGCGCGGCGCGCGAAATGCCACTTGGGCCGCAGCTGCACTGAGCGTCTCGGATGCCTGCGCGAGCAATTCGCAATGCGAGGGCACGCTCACAGCCAGCCGTTCGGCACGCCGCGCGCCATGCGCGAGGGCCAGGCGTATCAGCGCAGCGAGCCCTGCGTCGCTGCCCGCGACGACGATCTGCCGCGCTGCGTTGAGGTTGGCGAGATAAACCGGCGCGTCGATCTGCGCGAGCAAGCCCGTAATCTGCAACTCATTGAGTCCCACTACCGCGGCCAGCCCATAGCCGCTGGGATAGGCCTGCTCCATCAACTGTGCGCGCAGCTCGACCAGACGCAACGCGTCGGCAAAATCAAGCGCATCGCAGATGACCGCTGCGGCAAACGCACCCACCGAGAGCCCCGCTGCAAAGTCGGGTTCGATGCCTTCGGCTGCCAGTGCGCGCGCCGCCGCCACGCTGGCCGTGACCAGGGTTAGTTGCACGGCCACGGTCGATTCGAGCGCCGCGGCGCTGTCCAGTAGAACAATGTCTCGGTCCAGCGCTTGCGACGCCTCGGCAAGCGTGCGCCGGACTGCCTCGTGATCGGGCAGTTGCTGTAGATAACCGGGCGTTTGCGCGCCCTGCCCCGGGCACAGGATCGCTTTCATGGTGTCGGTCCGTCGGATGGATGCGTCGGTGCGTCGCGTCGGTGCGTCCCGTCGCGTCGCGTCGGTGTTTTGCGCCTGTGCTTTGTCAAGCAGCGCGTTCGGGCGGGACCGCTAGTCTTGACGCCCAAGCGTCTTCCACCAGCAACGGCTCGCCACAGGTGCGCAGCAGCACGCGCTTTGCGCCACCGGCATACTCAGCCAGTGCGATGCAACCGGCCGGTGTTTCGAGTTGCGCGTCGATGCGCAGCCCCGCATTGGCCGCAGGCACCGCCAGCGACTGCAAAAGTTTTTGGGCGCTCTCGCGCGCCAGCCATTCCGGCGTGCGCAACGTCACGTCCAGGTCGCTATCGGCGTGCACCACGGGTAGGCCCGTGGCCAGTTCGAAACCGACGCTGCCGGTCGGTCCCCAAGCCAGCCGAAACGGGCGCAGCACGGCCGCCAGTTCTCGTAGCACCGCAAACGCCGGCAGCATCGCATGGCGCTTGGCATCGTGTTCGCACGCCGCCGGCGCGAGCAAGGGCGCTTGTGCATCCACCAAAGCCTCGGGGCTGGCGACGGCGGCCACATCGGCAATCGACACCAGCGCACCAAAGCGCTCGCTGCGGCCCGCACCCCGTACCCCGACGCTCACGAGACCTTGCGGCGCGCCAGCGCGACGCACCACCACCACCGGCATGCGCTCAAGCGCTGCACCGACCCACTCGGGCGCGGCACTCCAACGCGGCACCCGTTGCAGAAGCAGTAGATCGTGAGGTGCGGGGGGCCGGCGCATTTTCATCGTGATATCTCAGTTGTCCTGCCACTGCAGCGCAAGACGCCGTCGCACTTCGATCGAAGCAGCGCGATTTTTTTGCGCCTGCGGCGAGCTTAGCCGGTTCGATAAGTCGGGCGGCCCCTGGCGCGCATCGGCCACCGCTGCCGCGAGCACCTCGCGCACCGTTTCGATATGCCCCGCCGTGGGCGCGTCGGCGTCTATATCGCGAATCAAGCGATGCAACAAGCCGAGCTGGTCGAACGCCTTCATCGAGTAGCTCATCGGAATGATGGTTTCGCCCAATGCGTCGAGTGCCTCGACCGAACGCCGAGTAACTCGCGCGGCGGCTTCGCGGCCCATTGCGTGGACTAGCGTGCCAGGCGCATCGAGCGCAACAATCCGATTGGCCTGGTAGCCGTGCGCGAGGAATGCACCCGACATGGCCGGCCCTACGATCAGCGCAATCACCGGATGGCCGACGAGCCGCGCACTGGCATACGCATCGACGGCGGCGGCGCACGCCAGATGCAGACCCAGCGTTTCTTCGCGGCGGCCGTAGGCTTGGCTCGCTACGTCGACTACGGCCACGATAGGGCGACGCTCGGCCGCGTGGCTATCGGCAATCATCGTCGCGCGCACCGTCTTGGCCAGTAACCAGCCCTGCTCCAGGCCCACGACATTGCTGGCCGCACGCGGGAAGCGCTGATGCGCGTCAGGCACGACTGCGATGAACTGCGCGCTCTCGCCGCCCAGCATGCCGCTGCCGCTCAATATGGGCGCGGGTTCTAGCGATTTTCCGGCGAGCGCTTCAAACCAGATCTCGCCGCGGCTACGGTTCGCGCTCATACGCCCTCCTCTGTGACATGGCCTGGAGCCGTTGCATGAGCCGGCTGCCAACTCAAACGCATGCTCGCGCTGTCTATCGTCGCGGGGTCCACGGCGTCGAGCAATTTCAGGTATTTCTCCACCTGTTCGCTGCGCGCCGGCGCCACCGGTCCGTGCGCGCAGGCGGCACGCACCGCCTGTGCGATTCCTTGCGCATCGTCTTCGATCAACGCATCCGCCAAACCCGTGGCCGTGCGCTGCTCGCCGCCAATCAAGCTCCAGATCAGCCGCCGATCGCCCGAATCGAGCTCCTGGATGCCGGCTTCCTGCTCGATCACTTCGGGTCCGTTCATGCCCAGCCGGCCCTGACGCGTCATGATCAGGTACGAACACAAGGCGGCCGCCAGCGACATGCCGCCGAAGCAGCCCACCATCCCCGCGATCACACCGACTACCGGCACATGCCGGCGCAATGCCACGATCGCCGATTGGATCTCGGCAATCACGGCCAGCCCCAGGTTCGCTTCCTGCAGGCGCACGCCACCGGTCTCGAACAAAATCACGGGCCACACCGGCCGGCCCGCTTCGCATTCACGCAACGCCAACTCGAGCGTGGCCGCGATCTTGGTGCCCGACACTTCGCCGATACTGCCGCCCTGAAAAGCCGACTCGATGGCGAGCACCACCGCCGGGCGCCCGTCCAGCGTTCCCTTGGCGATGATCACGCCGTCATCGGCCTGGCAGACGATGTCCTGCAATGGCAGCCAAGGCGATTCCAGATGATCGAAGGGCCCCAGCAATTCGCGCATGCTGCCTTCGTCGAGAATCGCGCCGGCCCGCTCGCGAGCACCGAGTTCGATAAAGCTGCGGCGCGCCAGAAAAACGTCATAAGCACTCATGATTCGCTTGCCTCCACCGCTTCGGCCAAGCGTAACGCCACCACACCGGGCGTTGCGCCAAAGTCGTTGATTTCAATACGGGCCACGCCTGCGTAGCGCGAGAAAAAACGATCCAGTACGCTTTTCCAGATCTGTCCATAGCCGTCGACGCTCGTGTTGACGACGACTTGCGCGCGGGCACCGTCGTGCGGCGAAAGCAGCACTTCCAGATCGCCTGAACCGACCACGCCGACATGCGCGCGCTGTTTGACCGGCTCATGAGCCGGGTACTCGAAATTTAGATGTTCCATTGCGGCTGCGCCTCCTGGTGAGGATTGCGGGAAGGGTTGCAATATGCGTTGTTATCGACGCTGCAATCGGGGCGGCGATGGCCGCCCCGACAAGCGATGCGGTCTATGAAAAGGGTGGCGGCCAGTAGATCGGCGGCGCCCCCGGGGGATGCGTTCAATGCCAGCAACTGTGTATCCAGCGCCAGTAGCGCGGCAAAGCCCGCCGTACTGCTCACGCCGCCCAAATCGAGCACTCGGCGGGCACCGCGTTGCCCGGCATGGAGGGCCGCGAGGCCGCCGCGATGCAACAAGCACGTGTCGGCCAGCGTCGCCATGATCGCCATCAGCGTATCGAGTTGAGCGACATTTTCGTGGTGGCCCGCCGCACGTGCTGCGCGCAAGGCCGGTAAGCCTATCTCGCACACGTGCGGGAAACCGGCACGCGCTTGCTCACGAGCACCGCCAACCGAGAAACGACGCGCGACGCGCAGGCCATGGCTTTCGACAGGTGGCGCGAACCGATCAGGGAAAGCGGCAATTTGGGCTGCGCTCATGCAGATCCGTTCGCAGATCTGCTGGGCGGTTTCGTCGCTTCCCGTTGCGGCGTTGCCATCGCCCGCCGGCATCGCCGCCGCAGCGGCAAGCAGCCCGAGTACCCAGATCGCGCCACGATGCGCATTGCTACCGCCCGTCGCGCTCAGCATCGCCGCTTCGCCGCGCCGGCCTATCAACGCAAGGCGTTCGCGCAGCGCCTGCGACGCGCGCTCGCCGAGCGCCGCCGTCGCCAACGCAGCAAAGGTGGGCCTTAACGCATGGGCCGACCGTGTCATCCGCGCCAGATCGAGGTCGCGATGCGCTCCACTGCCGCGCCGATCGACGAGCGCGGGCTTTGGTGTCAGGCATGCCTCGGCAAGCAAGGCGTCGACGGCATGATCGGCCAGCACCGCGGCCGTCAACGCCGATGATTCGTCCGAAGCTGAGTGCAACGCAATAAGCGTCATCCGCGGCCCCTACCAGCTGCGAAATTGCGGCGGCGGCACGTACAGACCGTCGGACCAAGCCACCAGATCGTCGATGCTGCGCGCCGCCAGCAGCGAGCGCTTCGCTTCGCCGCGGCGTATGCCGAGATCTTCGGGGAACGCGACAATACCGCGCTCACGCAATGCCGTGGTCTTGGCGGGGTCGGCGCGCAAGCCCACGGGTGTTACTCCCGCGACCGCGGCCAGCGCCGCGCGCCGCTCTTCCATGCCCTGTGCGTGATGCAGGTAGGCGATGCCCTCTTCCGTGACCACATGGCTGACGTCGTCGCCGTAAATCATCACCGGCGCAATCGGCATCCCGCTTTTCTTGCCGACGGCAATCGCATCGAGCGCATCAACGATGGTCGGTTCGCCGCCTTTCTTGAACGTCTCGGCCAGTTGCACCACCAGCTTGTGGCCGCGCGCAACCGGTGCATCGCCTTTGAGCAGCGCGAGCCAGGCCGGTGATGAATGGCGCCGGCCGCGCGGGTCATGGCCCATGTTCGGCGCCCCGCCGAAACCGGCCAAGCGCCCCAGCGTCACCGTGGACGAATTCGCGTCGGCGTCCATTTGCAAGGTTGAACCGATAAACAGATCGACGCCGTATTGCCCGGCGAGCTGGCATAACACGCGATTCGAGCGCAGGCTGCCGTCGCGCCCGGTAAAAAATATGTCGGGGCGCGCGCGGATATAGTCTTCCATACCCACTTCACTACCGAAACAGTGCATGCTCTCCACCCAGCCGCTTTCAATCGCTGGAATCATGGTCGGGTGGGGGTTGAGCGCCCAATGCGTGCAGATTTTGCCCTTCAACCCGAGCGACGCGCCGTAGGTCGGCAGCAGCAATTCGATCGCCGCGGTATCGAAACCGATGCCATGGTTGAGCGCGGTAACGCCGTATTTCTCGTAGATGCCGCGGATCACCATCATCCCGGTCAGCACCTGCAGGTCGCCGATATGCCGCGGATCACGCGTAAATAACGGCTCGACTGCGAACGGCCTGTCGGCCTTCACCACCACATCGACCCAGGACCCCGGAATGTCGACGCGCGGCAACTCGTCGACGATTTCATTGACCTGCACGATCACGATGCCGTGTTTGAACGCGGCGGCTTCGGCGATGGTCGGCGTGTCTTCGGTGTTGGCGCCCGTGTACAGATTGCCATGGCGATCGGCTTTCTCGGCGCACAGCAGCGCAACCTGCGGCGTGAGGTCGATGAACATGCGCGCATACAGCTCGATATAGGTGTAGATCGAGCCGATCTCGAGCAATCCGTCCTCGAGCAATTGCGCGACGCGCAGGCTTTGCGTCCCGGCAAACGCGAAATCCACCTTGTGAGCGATGCCGCGCTCGAACAAGGTCAGATGCTCAGGGCGGCTGATACACGAGATCAATAGATGGACGTCGTGTATCTTGGCGGGATCGACCTCGACCAGCGAGCGCGACAGGAAATCGGCCTGTTTCTGGTTATCGCCCTCGAGCACGACGCGGTCGCCGGGCACGATCAGCGCTTCGAGCGCATCGACGATCCGCGCGGTAGGCAGCACCCCGTCCCGATCCAGCCAGGGCGCGATTTTTGCCAGTCTCCTCAACTTCTCTTCGCGGCGCGTCGTCCACGATCGAGGGGCGGCGTTGGAGTCTGATTGAGCAATGGCGGCTTGATTCATGGACAAAAACTCCCAGTCGCGGGTAGGTGCAGGCTTAGGCGCGTTTGCGGCGAGGTTTCGCCGGCTTGGCCTCGGCTGCTTGTTTATCGGTCAGAAAGCGGTATAGCAATACTCCACTACTGAGCAAATGCGCGCTCACCAACGCCTGCGCCTTGGCGACATCGCGGTTTTCGACCGCTCGCAGCAACTCCGCGTGTTCACTATCCGAGAGGGCTTTGCGCGACGGCACGTCGAATTTTACCCGCAGATAGCGTTCGCCGCGGCGGTGCAGCGTCTCGATCAGTTCCATCAACCGCGGCCGGCAGGCCGGCGCGTAAAGGCTCAGGTGGAAGGCCTGATTGTGAGCCACATAGAGCGTTTCGTCAGCTTCGGCGGTAGCGGCCTTCAGGCGCGTGGCGGCCTCTGCCAAGGTAGCGTCGGTATGGTGCGCGATGGCCAGGCCGATCGCGAGACTTTCCAGCGCGGCACGCATCTCGTAGATTTCGCGCGCTTCATCGGCCACCAGGGGGCTGACGGTCGCACCTTTGTGCGTTTCGGATCGGACCCAGCCTTCGCTTTCGAGCTGGCGCAATGCCTCGCGCACCGGAATCGCGCTGACCGAAAATTGGCGCGCGACCGCATCCTGGCGCAGCGGCATGCCGGGCTGCAAAGTCCCTTCGACGATGGCCAGGCGCAGAGCGTCGGCAATCATGCGCGAGGTGCTCGGTCGCGGCTCCAGTGCGATGCCGACCGGGAAGGCCTGCACCTTGCTGGTGGGACCCTGACTGGCCGCACCCCCGGGAAAACGAGGCGTTGATTTATCCATAAGATCAAATATTATATATAAAATTGCATAAAAACATCCAGAGTTACGCTAGGTATTTTGGCAGATAGCAGCCTGACATTCGCCTGGGCGTTACCCCAAGCAGCTTGACGATGGGCGATTTCGGCCGCCGTCGGTCGCCGAAATCTGGCGGACGAAGTCGTCAAGAAATATAGGTTCCAACGGAGGAGACACATGAGTTCATTAGCAGAGCGCGGCGTTGCGAAGAAACGCACGCCGTTAAACCGCAACCAGATTGTCGGTTTCTGGGGCGCCTGGACCGGCTGGACCCTCGACGGGATGGATTCCTTCATCTACGCCCTGGTGCTCGCGCCGGCTCTGACCGAGCTGCTGCCCAAGTCGGGGTATGCAGCGACCCCTGGCAACGTCGGGCTCGCGGGCTCGATTCTATTTGCCTTATTCCTGGTCGGCTGGGGCTTGTCGTTCATATGGGGGCCGCTGGCCGACCGCTTCGGCCGCACCAAGGTGCTGGCCGCCACGATTTTCATGTTCGCCATCTTCACAGGCCTGGCCGCGACTTCGCACAACGTCTGGGAATTAGGCACCTACCGCTTTTTGGCCGGCATCGGCATCGGCGGCGAGTGGGCGCTGGCGGGTACCTACGTGGCGGAGGCTTGGCCCGAAGATCGCCGCAAGATGGGCGCCGGCTATCTGCAGACCGGCTATTACGCGGGCTTCTTTCTCGCTGCCGCGCTGAACTATACGGTAGGCGCGCACTTCGGCTGGCGCGCGATGTTCCTGGTCGGCGCGCTGCCTGTCGTGGTGTCGATCATCGTGCTGCTGCGCGTGAAGGAAACCGAAAAATGGCAGAAGGTGGAGCCCAGCGCAGTACACCATGGCAGTCCACTCAAAGAAATTTTCAGCCCGAAATATCTGAAGCGAACGCTGGTGGCCGCTGCGTTGCTCACGGTCGCGATTATCGGCTTGTGGGCCGGCGCGGTGTACGAGCCGTCCGCGGTGATCTTGATGGCAACCAAGGCCGGCATGGCGCGCCCGGACGCCGTCAAGCTCGCTTCGCTCGCCACCGGCCTGTTGTCGATCGGGACGATACTCGGCTGCCTGGCGTTGCCGCCCATGGCGGAACGCATCGGGCGACGCGCGACGCTCGCGGTGTATTTTGTCGGCATGGCCGCATCGATCGCGCTGACGTTCGGGTGGGCGTTTTACCTGACCGACGGCCTGTATGTTTTCATCGGCCTGTTGTTCGTGTTGGGCTTTTTCGGCGGCAACTTCGCCCTCTTCAGCCTGTGGTTGCCCGAGCAGTTCGAAACCCGGGTGCGTGCTACAGCGTTCGCGTTCTGTACTTCGTCGGGGCGTTTTCTGGGCGCCGGGGTGAACTTCGCGTTGGGCGCGATGGTGCTGCATTGGGGAACCCTGGGCACGCCGGTGGCGCTGACCGCGATCATCTTTGTGCTGGGTCTGTTGATCATCCCGTTCGCACCGGAAACTCGAGGCAAGGTGTTGCCAAATTGAGCCTTCGCCTAACGAGATTGGCGCGATGAGTACTTGCTTGACGAGGAGCGCTGCGGCGATGCGAATCGCCGTAGCGGGATGCTTGGTCGGACTTAGTCGGGCGGAGTCGAGTTTAGCCGGGGGTTTAGCCCGGACCGCAGTCGGACCTCGCCGAAACGTTCAGCCGTTCAGCAGCCCCATCGCCTGTTCCGGATACCGCAAGCCCGCGGCGACATCGGGCGGAAATACCTCATCGAGCTCTTCCAACTCGGCGGCACTGAGCGTCACCTCCAGCGCGCCCACATTCTCGTCGAGATATTTGCGGCGCTTGGTGCCAGGGATAGGCACCAGATCGTCACCCTGCGCCAGTACCCAAGCCAGTGCAAGCTGAGATGCGGGCACACCCTTCACGCGAGCCAGTTGCTGGACTTTCTCGACCAGCACCAGATTTTTTCGAAATTTTCGCCTTGAAAGCGCGGGCTCTGCTTGCGGTAATCGTCGTCGGTAAAGTCGTCCAGACTCTTGATCGCACCCGTCAGAAAGCCGCGTCCAAGCGGGCTATACGGCACGAAGGCGACCCCGAGCTTGCGGCAAGCGGCAAGCACATCGGTCTCGGCGTCACGCGTCCACAGCGAATATTCCGTTTGCACCGCGGTGATGGGATATGTGTTGTGAGCGCGCAGTAGCGTCTGCGGCGACACCTCGCACAAGCCCACGAAGCGAATCTTGCCCTCGCTCACCAAGTCGCCAAGCGTGCCGACCGTGTCCTCGATCGGCGTCGCGGGATCGACGCGGTGCTGGTAATACAAATCGATGTGGTCGACGCCCAGACGCGACAAACTGCCATCAACCGACTTGCGAACATATTCCGGCCGCCCGCTCACGCCGCGCAGTTGCGGATTGGCCGGATCGCGCAGCATGCCGAATTTGGTCGCGATAAACGCCGAGTTGCGCTGGCCCTTGAGCGCACGGCCCAGCAGTTGTTCATTGGTATGCGGGCCGTAGATATCCGCCGTGTCGAAAAAGGTGATGCCCAGGTCGAGCGCACGATGAATGGTCGCGATCGATTCGGCATCGTCGCGATGCGCGTAGAACTCGCTCATACCCATGCAGCCCAGGCCTATTGCGGAAACTTCTGGGCCGTTCAAACCGAGTTTACGTGTCTTCAAGACTAGCTCCGGAAAGCGACAGTGCCTGCCAGAAAACCTGGCGTGTCGGGTGGATAATAGTGTAATCGGTCGAGCTTGTTTCTGGCGCAGCCGCCCCGCTACGGCATCAGAAAGCCGCGCAAGATCGGGTAAACTGCAGCCCATGACTACTCTTACGCTGATCGTTGCGCGTGCACGCAACGGCGTCATTGGACGCGACAACCAACTGCCGTGGCGCCTGCCCGAAGATCTTGCATTCTTCAAGCGCACCACCATGGGCGCGCCCATTATCATGGGCCGCAAGACTCACGAATCGATAGGCCGGCCGCTGCCGGGGCGCCGCAATTTGGTGGTCACGCGCGACGCCACGAAAACGTTCGAGGGATGCGAAACAGTCGGCAGCCTGACAGAAGCACTGTCGCGCTGCAGCGTCGATGGGATCGCAGAGGCATTCCTGATCGGCGGCGCGCAACTCTACGCCGCCGGCATCGAACTGGCTCAGCGCCTGATCGTGACCGAGATCGATTACGATTTTGCCGGCGACGCGACCTTTCCGGCACCGGATCCAGCGTCATGGGTGGAGGTGTCGCGGCAAACGCATCAGGCGCGCGAACCTGAGTCGTTTGCTTATGCGTTTGTCGAGTACCGGCGCAAAGCCAGATAGACGTTGGGTAGGCGTTGGGTCGGCGTTGGGTCGGCGTTGGGTCGGCGTTGGGCCGGCATCGTTGCGGTCCCGGCGGCCATCCGGCACGCCGGGGATCGGCCGATATCACTGCCCGGCGATCGTCATCCGTTCGATCAGCACCGAACCTGTTTCCTTGGTGCCGCGTATCAAGGTATCGGCGCCTACCGCCACCACTTGCTGGAACATGTCCTGCATACGGCCAGCGATCGTAATGCCTTCCACCGGATATTGAATCTCGCCGTTCTCGACCCAGAAACCGGCCGCGCCACGCGAGTAATCGCCCGTCACGTAGTTCACGCCCTGCCCCATCAATTCGGTCAACAGCAATCCGGTTCCGAGCTTTTTCAACATCGCGCGGAAGTCGTCGTCACGCTCGGTCTTGGTACTGCGCAACGCGAGGTTATGCGAGCCGCCGGCGTTACCGGTCGTCTTCATCCCGAGCTTGCGCGCCGAATAGGTCGACAGAAAATAACCTTGCACCACCCCGCCGCTGACCACGCTGCGCTGCCGCGTGCGCACGCCTTCTTCATCGAACGGTGCACTGCCGACTGCGCGCAGCACGTGCGGGTCTTCGACGATTTCGATGTGTGGCGCAAATACCTGCTTGCCCAGACTGTCAACCAAAAACGACGTCTTGCGATACAGCGCGCCGCCGCTGGTGGCCTGCACGAACGCGCCGAGCAAGCCTGCCGCCAGCGGCGCCTCGAACAGCACGGGGCATTTGCGCGTGTCCAGGCTGCGTGCACCGACGCGTGCGAGCGCACGCTGGGCGGCATAACGGCCGATCGCCTCGGGCGGCGCCAGGTCGTCCATGCGGCGCTGCGAGCTGTACCAGTCGTCACGTTGCATCGAACGGCCGGAGCCGGCAATCGGCGAACACGCGACGTAATGGCGTGAATACGGGTAGCCGGCCAAAAAGCCGCGACTGGTCGCCAGCACGAATTGCGAATGCTGCGCCGAAACGCTTGCGCCTTCGCTATTGCGAATATTGGGATCGGTATCGAAGGCAGCCTGCTCGGCGCGGCGCGCCAGCTCGACGGCCTGGTCGGCATTCACATCCCAGGGATGATACAGATCGAGCTGGGGCGGATTGGTTTCGAGCAGGTCGCTCTCGGCCAGACCGGCGCAATCGTCCTCGGCCGTGAAGCGGGCTATGTTGTACGCAGCCGCGACCGTATCGCGCAACGCTTGCGGCGAAAAATCGGAAGTGCTCGCATTGCCGCGCTTGGTGCCGATGAAAACCGTGACGCCGACCGTTTTGTCGCGGTTGTGTTCGATCGTATCGACCTTGCCATGCCGGACGCTGACGGACAAACCATCGCCTTCGGCGATTTCAGTCGCGGCGTCGCTCGCGCCCAGTTCCTTGGCGTGTAGCAGAATATCCTGCGCCAGCGATTTGAGCTGGTCCTGGGTATGGGGGAAAAAGCGTTCTTGTGCAGCCATATGGGTAGGAATCTCCGTGGACTGGAGGATCATAGCAAGGCTTGCGCCCCTGTGCTCGAATCGCGTTCGTTCGGGTTCGTCCGCGCACCTGCGAGCCACCCGTTAGAAGTCCATTAGAAATGCGTCCAACACGATGGCGCGCGGCCTGCGGACGCGCCGCGTTACAATACGCCCATCATGAAGAAAAGACCTTTTACCGCTAATTCCGGCCCGGTGCCGGTCGTCGACGACACCGTGGACGAAAACGGTTACGACCGTCCCAGCAAATCGCAACTCAAACGGGACATGCTGGCCTTGCAGGCGCTCGGCTCCGAAATTGCCGAGTTGTCGAAAGACGCACTGAAAAAAGTCCCGATGCCCGAAAAGCTCGGTGACGCGATACGTGAAGCACGTCGCATTACCGTCCACGAAGGCCGACGCCGGCAAATCCAGTATGTCGGTCGCGTCATGCGCGACCTGGACGAAAGCGAAGTGGCGGCAATTCGCAACGCGCTCGACAAAATGAAGGGCGCGAGCAGCGCCGAAACCGCCAAGCTGCATGCAATCGAGCGTTGGCGCGACCAGTTGCTCAAGGGCGACGAGGCACTGACCGAATTCATCCGACGCTATCCGCATGCGGACCCGCAGGAAGGCCGCACGCTGATTCGCAATACGCGACGCGAATCCGAACAGAAAAAATCGCCGCGTTACTTTCGTGAGCTGTTCCAGTGGGTCAAGACCGCACTGGATAAAGCGCACAAAGACGAAGACGACGATGCCGATGCCGAGCCGAATCTGGACGATGGCGACCCACGCGAGGACCAAGATGACGCTTACTACCACCCCGAGTAACAACGCTGCCACCGGCCCAGCGCAAGAGCGCGAGCTGGTCATAGGTCTGGTGTCGGTGAGCGATCGCGCCAGCCAGGGCACTTATCAGGATCAAGGTATCCCTGCGCTCCAGGAATGGCTGGCAAGCGCGCTCGCATCGCCGTTTCGGATCGAAACGCGCCTGATTCCCGATGAACTGAACCTGATCTCGAAAACGTTGATCGAACTGGTCGACCATGCGCACTGCGACCTGGTGCTCACCACGGGTGGCACCGGTCCGGCGCGCCGCGACGTGACGCCCGAGGCGACCCTTGCGGTAGCCACCAAGACGATGCCCGGTTTTGGCGAGCAGATGCGCCAAGTCAGCCTGCGCTTCGTGCCGACGGCGATCCTGTCGCGCCAGGTGGCGGTGATCCGCGAAACGGCCGCGCGCGCGGCACTGATCATTAATTTGCCGGGGCAACCCAAGGCAATCAAGGAAACGCTGGAAGGATTGCGCGGGCCCGACGGCGCGGTGCAGGTCGACGGCATTTTTGCGGCCGTGCCTTACTGTATCGACCTGATAGGCGGTCCTTACATCGAAACCAACCCCGCGGTGGTGCAGGGGTTTCGTCCAAAAAGCGCGCGTCGCCCGGCCGTTTGATCGGATGTCGTCAGGCGGCGATTCAGTCGGCTACCTCAATACCCCGCGTGGTTCGAATGAAATGCTGGCGGTAGTACTTCAGCTCGTCGATCGACTCGTGGATATCGGCCATCGCGGTATGCATCGCGCGCTTTTGAAAGCCTTTATAAATGGTCGGCTCCCAGCGGCGGCACAATTCTTTCAACGTGCTGACGTCGAGATTGCGGTAGTGAAAGAACGTTTCGAATTCGGGCATCCAGCGCGCCATGAAGCGGCGATCCTGGCAGATCGAATTGCCGCACATGGGCGACTTGCCAGCCGGTACGTACTGGGCCAGGAACGCCTGCAACTGCGCGCCCGCCGACGCTTCGTCAATGGTAGACGCACGCACCCGCTCGATCAAACCGGAACGGCCATGCGTGTTCTTGTTCCAGTCGTCCATCAGATCCAACGTGGCGTCGGACTGGTGGATCGCCAATATCGGGCCTTCGATCGCCACTTTCAGATCGGAATCCGTCACGACCACAGCCACTTCGATAATGCGGTCGGTCTGCGGTTCGAGACCGGTCATTTCCATATCCAGCCAAATCAGGTTGAACTCACTGCGGGTCAGCGTGGCGGGTGCGTCGGTGGGGGTCGTCATGGTCGATAAGATCGCAAGGAAGGGAGAAGAGTTGGCGGTATTGTGCCCGATTCACCCCAGGTAGGGTGATTGACTGGCCGTTGTGCCTACCTGCGCCATTGTTTTCGGGGCCGCCGCCCTCATCTTCGGCATGACTTCACGGCCGGGCTCGCGCCCTACGCACGCGCCGCGCTGGAGTAGCGCCGAACGTGAGAGAATTTGCATTCCAATGCTGCCATAACCGGATTTTCGCCGATGTTTACCACGCTGTTCATCATTGTCCTCGCGGCGATGGTTGCCACCAAATTCTGGCTCGCACTGCGCCAGATACGCTACGTCACGCAACACCGCGCTGCCGTGCCTGCGCAGTTCAGCTCGAGCATCACGCTGGAGTCCCACCAGAACGCCGCCGATTACACGATAGCGCGCACTCGGCTGGCACTCTACGAAATTGCCGTCGGCGCCGCGGTACTGCTGGTGTTGACGCTGTGCGGCGGTCTGCAGTGGCTCGATACGCTGATTTCGGGTGTGCTCGGGCACGGTTATGTCGGCCAGTTGGTGACCATCGGTGCCGTGATCGCAATCACCAGTGTGGCTGACTTGCCGTTCGACTACTACCGTCACTTCGTGATCGAGGCGCGCTTCGGCTTCAACCGGATGACACCAGCCCTGTTCCTCGCGGACCTGGCCAAAGGCACGCTCATCGGGCTGCTGCTGGGCGCCCCGCTGCTGTTCGCCGTGCTCTGGCTGATGCGTCAGGCCGGCGACGCCTGGTGGTGGTGGGCGTGGCTGCTGTGGGTAACGTTCAATATGCTGGTGCTGGTGCTTTATCCGACCCTGATCGCGCCGCTATTCAACAAATTCAAGCCGCTGGACGACGTAAGCCTGCGCGAGCGCATCGAAGCCTTGCTCAAGCGCTGCGGCTTTGCCGCCAAAGGCCTGTTCGTGATGGACGGCAGCCGCCGCTCAGCGCATGGCAATGCCTATTTCACTGGTTTCGGCGCGGCCAAGCGCATCGTATTCTTCGACACCTTGCTCTCGCGCTTGAGCGGCGACGAGATCGAAGCGGTGCTCGCGCACGAGCTGGGGCATTTCAAGCGGCGCCACGTCCTCAAACGTCTGGTGGTGACCTTCGCGATCAGCCTGGTGTTGCTTGCCTTGCTCGGTTGGCTCGCGCAACAGCCCTGGTTCTATACAGGGCTGGGCGTGACGCCGGCGGCCGACGGCAATCAGGCGCTCGCGCTGATTCTGTTCTTCATGGTGCTGCCGGTGTTTCTGTTCTTCGCCAGTCCGCTGAATAGCCTGACTTCACGCAAGCACGAATTCGAAGCCGACGCGTTCGCAGCCAAACAGACCAATCCGGCGGACCTGGTCAGCGCGCTTGTGAAGCTGTATCAGGACAACGCCTCGACCTTGACCCCCGACCCGCTCTACACGGCGTTTTATTATTCGCACCCCCCCGCTTCGCAGCGCATCGACCGCCTGCTCGGCCATGGCGCCGCATGACGCGGCCCAAGCGCAATATCGCGGCCAGCAAGCAGCGCGAACTGGACGCCAGCGGGGCGCAACTCAAGCAAGCACGGCTGGGCGGCCAAGTCATCGCGGCCCACGGCCGCCATTACCTGGTCGCCCCTGCGGCGGGCGGCCCGCCGCTGCAGTGTTTTCCGCGCGGTAAAAAAAGCCTGATCGCAGTGGGCGATCGCGTGTGGTACGAAACCAGCTCGGCCGACCAGGGCGTGATCGTCGAAATCGCCGAGCGGCGCAACTTGCTGCACCGCTCCGACCAATTCAAATCCAAGCTGTTTGCGGCCAACCTGGATCAATTGCTGATCGTGCTTGGCACCGAGCCATTTTTCAGCGAGGACTTGCTGGGCCGCGCGCTGGTCGCGGCCGACGCGCACGGCTTGCGCTCGCTGATCTTGTTGAACAAGATCGATGTCGAAAGTGCGCTGGCAGTAGCACGCACGCGGCTCGCGCCGTATCGCGCGCTTGGCTACGAGGTGCTTGAAACCTCGGCGCGCACCCACCCGGAAGCGACATTGGCCGCGCTCGCACCGCATCTGCGCGGGCGTGCCACCTTGCTGCTCGGACAATCGGGCATGGGTAAATCGACACTGGTCAATTTGATCGTGCCCGACGCCGAAGCGGCCACCCGAGAAATTTCGACGGCGCTCAATAGCGGCAAACACACCACGACATTCACGCGTCTATACGCGCTCCCCGATGGCGGTGCCTTGATCGATTCGCCGGGCTTTCAGGAGTTCGGCCTGTATCATCTGACCGAGGGTGAGCTGGAGCGGGGCTTCCCCGAATTCAGACCGCTTCTGGCGGGTTGCCGTTTTTATAATTGCCGGCATTTGCATGAGCCAGGCTGCGCGATTCTGGAGGCCGTGTCCCGCGGCGAGATTGCACCGGCGCGGCATGCGCTCTATGCGCAACTGGTGCACGAAGCAAGCCAGGTCGTGCGTTAGCTTACAAGGGCAACGATGAACAAGCTGCTGCGCGCTCCCAATCTGATGCTGGCCCAGCACTGGATCAACCTGCTGGAGCATGCGGGCATCGGCTGCGAATTGCACAACCGCTATTTGCAGGGGGCGCTAGGGGAAATTCCGGTAGATCAATGCGGCCCGGAGATCTGGATCACCGACGAGCGCGATATGGCACTGGCCTCGCGGCTGATCGAGACGGCGCGGCGCGGACCCGACGCCAGCACGCCGAGGTGGCGTTGCATGCATTGCCAGGAGTGGCTGGAGCCGCAGTTTACCGTGTGCTGGCAATGCGGCACCGCGCGCGATCCGCTGGCCTAGCCTATCCAGACGGCGATCGTCAGCATCAGCAGCAAGATCATCCACAGCACCACGGCGCGCCACACCAGCCCCACCGCGGACTGCAAGGTACGCGGCGTGCAGTCTTCGCCCACGGGCAATACGCCAGCGTCGCCCGCGGCCAATGCGTCGAGACTGTTCTGCTCGGCCAACGGCCCTGCCAGTCGCGCACCCAGCGCGCCGCTGCCGGCCGCCAGAAGCACGCCGTCATTCGAGTTGGGCCACTGCCGGCTGTAATGGCGCCAGGCGTAAATGGCATCTTCGAAATTGCCGACGATCGCGAAACCCATGGCACTCAAGCGTGCAGGCACCCAGTCGATCACGAAAAACGCTTGCTGCGCAAAACGCGAAAACGGCACGCTGTGCTCGGTCGACGGGTCCGACCACGCACGCGACAAATATTCCGCGATTCGATACAGCACCGCACCGGCAGGCCCGATCGGCACAAGAAACCAGAAGAACACGCCGAACACGTGACGATGCGATGCCACGACCGCATGAATCAGCGTGTGCCGCACGATTTCGCTAACCGGCATATCGACCGTATCGATGCCGGTCCACTGTTGAAGTATTTCTCGCGCGCGCGGAACATCGTCGTTATTGAGCGCGAGGTGAATATCGGTGAAGTAATGGCTGAACTGACGAAAACCGAGCGTGAAATACACCACTGCCACGTTCCAGGCGAACGCGAAGATGAAGTTGATCTTGTGCAGCAGGTAATAAACGATGGCGACTGCCAGCGTCCACGGCAACACCACCCCCAACCAGGCCAGCACGCCATGCTTGCGCTTGCCGGCGTCGAAGCCGTGCCCAGCGCCCAGCGCATGATATTGCAGCAAAGTAGCGACCGGATTACGCGCTGACAAGGCGCGCATTTGCTCAAGGAAGAGTGCCAGTAATACGGAGAAGAAAGTCATGCGTACGGTCGGTGGGGACAGGTTTTTTCGCTAAGATAGCACACGCCCGAGGGGATAGCGGTATCGCTTGGACGTGCGGTGTGCAGAGCTGCCGCTCGATTACGCGACAAGGAAGCGATAAAGATTACGCAGCATGCCTGCCGTCGCGCCCCAAATAAAATGCACGCCTTCGCCCTGTTCGCGCGGATAAGGCATCGCGAAAAAATGTCGCTCGCCGCCTTCCCACACGAGCGAGCGGATCTGATGATTGACCGGATCCATCAAATACTTGAGCGGCACTTCGAAAATTTCGGCCACTTCCGCCTCCGCGGGAAATACGCTGAATGGCGGATGGACCAGCGCGACCACTGGCGAGACACGGAAACCAGTGCCCGTCAGGTATTCGGGCAAAGTACCGAGCACTTCGACATGCCGCGAATCGAGTCCCACCTCTTCTTGCGCTTCACGCAACGCGGCCGCTGTGGCATTGACATCGTCGGGATCGCACCGGCCGCCTGGAAAGCTGATTTGGCCCGCGTGGTTGCTCAGGTGCGCGGTACGCCGGGTGAACATCACCGTCAGACCCTGTGAGCGGGTCACCAGCGGCACGAGCACGGCTGCGTGGACCAAGTCGGCCAGTTTGCTGCGCGTGTCCTTGAGCAGCTCCGGTTGCCAGTCGCGCGGCGCCCGGAAACGCTGACGCAGCCCATCGACACTCAGGCGCTCGGGCGCCACCGGTGGCAGCAAGGGAGCATCGGTGAAAATGGGCAGGCGTTCAGGGTCGAAAGGCAAACGGCGCGGCGAGCTAATTCGATCGGTCATCGGGCGAAATCAACGGTGGGCGGAAGCTTGGGCTAGCGATGAACTGGCTGGCGAGAGATTCAAGCGTACCAAAGAAAAAGGCACCCCGCAGGGTGCCTTTTTCCCCAACCAGCGCTTACGCTGCGGTCGAGCGGTCCTTGAAGACCAGCTTTTCCTTGATACGCGCCGATTTGCCCGAGCGTTCGCGCAAGTAGTACAGCTTTGCGCGACGCACGTCGCCACGACGCTTCACGACGATGCTGGCAAGCAACGGCGAGTACGTCTGGAACGTACGCTCGACGCCTTCGCCCGAAGAAATCTTGCGCACGATGAACGACGAGTTCAAACCACGATTGCGTTTGGCAATGACGACGCCTTCGTAAGCCTGGACCCGCTTGCGCGTGCCTTCGACTACGTTCACGTTGACGATTACCGTATCGCCGGGCGAAAACGTGGGTATCGTTTTGCCTGCGAGCACGCGCTCGATTTCTTCCTGTTCGAGTTTACCGATCAGATTCATTACCTACTCCTCAAACCATCTTGTCGAAGTTCGATACCCATGGAGGGTCCCGACAGAGGATGGGGTTACACAGGTGCCGCGCCCTGAGCACTGGGCTATGCAAGGCATTGCATCACCTCATTGCATCACCCAAAGCAAAGCGCTGCACCACTTTAATCCCGCAGCCTACTACGCTGCCGGATGCCTGACACCAACCTGTTTCCTGAGCCATGCCTCGTCGGCCGGACTCAACAAACCTTGACTACGTGCCGCCGCGATCAGATCCGGACGTTTTCTCAACGTATTTTCCAGCATCTGGTGGCGGCGCCATTGTTCTATTTCAGCGTGATGGCCGCCCATCAGCACCTCGGGCACGCGCATCCCTTCGTATTCTTCGGGCCGCGTGTAGTGCGGGCAATCGAGCAGCCCATTCACAAAGCTGTCCTGCACGGCCGACTGCGCATCGTTGAGCACACCGGGGAGCTGGCGGATCACAGCATCCATCAACGCCATCGCCGGTAATTCGCCGCCCGACAAGACAAAATCGCCCAGACTGATTTCTTCGTCGACACAGCGATCGAGCAAGCGTTGATCGATCGCTTCATAGCGGCCGCACAACAATACCAGACCCGGCTCCTGCGCCAGTTGCATGACTTTTGCGTGCGTCAGCCGCGTACCTTGCGGCGACATCATCACGACCCGCGGCTCAGGCAAGCCCGCGTGCTGCTGCTTCGTTTTGGCTGCCTGCAGCGCCTCTTCCAACGGACGCGCCAACATCACCATGCCCGGACCACCGCCATAAGGGCGATCGTCTATCGTACGATAGTTGTCGCTGGTGAAATCGCGAGGATTCCAGGTGCGCAACTGATACTGCTCCTGCTTCGCGGCACGGCTGGTGATACCCCAGTCCGTCAATGCACCGAACATCTCGGGAAAGAGCGTCACCACATCGAAGTGCATCGCGCCTCCCGCTTATGACTTGTCTACGTCGCCAGCAATGCTGTCGGTACTCGCTACCGCCTCGGGCGGCGTTTGCGGGCTCGAGTGCTTGCCTGACTTCTTTCTCGCCTTCTTGCGTGGCTCGCCCGTCGGCGCCTTGTCAGCCGCCTCGCCCGTATCGAGATCCCAAGCGGGGTCCCAGTCGGCGACAACCTGGCGGGCGGCCAGATCGACAAGATGGACGTACGCGTCGACAAACGGAATCATCCGCTCGCCCTTCGCTGCTTCGCCCTGCCGGTTTGCCGTTGCAAATTCGACGCGCAATACCGTATGCGCGCCGTTGTCGATCAGATCTGCAATCCTGCCTAAGGGCTGCCCAGCCGGATTGACCACGTCCAGACCTTGCAGATCGACCCAATAATATTCGCCGTTCGTGAGTGCCGGAAACGACGACCGCGGCACCCTGACGCGTTGACCACGCATGGCTTGCGCGATGTCACGCCCGTCTATGCCTTCCAACTGTGCGACTACCGTGCCGCTGTGCAGCCGCGACTGCAAAATTCGATACGCGCGCGTTTCGGCTTGCGCCCCGTGCCCATTGACCAGCCACCAGACTCTGGCAGCCAGCAACGCATCGCCGCCCTGACCGGGTTGCGCATGCGCAAACACTCTAACCCAGCCCTTCACACCGTACGCTTCGCCGATCGAGCCGATTTCGACCAGATCGTCGGGCGCCTCGAGCGGCACTTGCACGCGGGCCGGCTCTATTGCCGCAGGCGGATTCACCGCTTTGCGACGAAATGCGCCAAACGTAGTGTCGGGGCTCGCTAATGGACCAGCAGCTACGGGACCAGCAGCTACGGGGCCACCCGTTACCGAGGCACTAGATACGGGTGCATCCGGCGAATCGAGCCGATCTTTAGACGGCATGGCTTATCTCTGCGTGGGACATTCAATCAGCCGGCATGCCCGATCGGGCCGCCGCGCCGACGCGACTCACGCTGATAACGTGGTTCGACTGGAAACAGCTCAGGCTGCTGCCGGGGTCGCTTGCGATTGCTTGACCAGACGCTCGACCGTCGGCGACAACTGCGCGCCCACGCCTTGCCAGTAGGTCAGGCGATCTTGAGCGATACGCAGGGCTTCGCCCTTTTGAGCAACCGGGTTGTAAAAACCGATACGCTCGATGAAACGGCCGTCACGACGATTACGCGAATCGGTTGCAACGATGTTGTAGAACGGGCGCTTTTTCGCGCCGCCACGTGCCAGACGGATGATGACCATGCTTTTTCCTTACGAAACTCAATTTGACGAAACTGGGCGCAGCGAAATCGGAAGTGCCGGGGCACGGCTTTTTCTCGCAACGAACCCGGACGATCCCGACTGCAAACCAGCCGACTGCAAACCTGATCAGGCAGAAACCGAACAAAATGCGCGGGCGAACTGCAAAATTCGGTGCTAGCGCAACAGAGCACGCGATTATAGCGTGATTCCTCTACCTGAACAAATACTTACCACCCGCCAGTCGTGCACGACTGGGCTCAAGCCACGTAAAATGAACGTCAGGCGCGATACTCCGGGTGCCGCCGGAGCTCGACGGTACGCTCAGCGCAACTCTTTTCTAAAGCGATTTATGTCCTCTGGTTCGGCTTCACAGCTCCCCTCACAGCTCCCTTCACAGGTCCCATCCCAGCACCAGCACGACCATTTTCGGTCGAAAACCGTCACCGCCTTGCTTGCCTGCGCGGGCGGCTCGCTGGGCCTGCACCGCTTCTATCTGTATGGCAAACGCGACATTTTCGGCTGGCTGCATCTGCTCGCGTCGCTGGCAGGCCTGTGCGGCATAGCCTTGCTCGTCGCCAGCCACCGCGATTCGTTGCTCGGCTGGATCTTGGTGGCGCCGGGCGACATTTCGCTGATGGCGGGGTTTTTAGCCGCCCTCGTCTATGGTTTGCGGCCTGACCAGAAATGGGATGAGCAATTCAATCCGGGGTCCGCGCGGAAAAGCGATTCGGGCTGGAGCGTGGTGTTATTGGTAATTGCCTCGTTGTTTATCGGCGCATCCGTGTTGATGGGCGGCCTCGCGCTGGGGTTCCAGACCTATTTCGAACACCAGCCCGGCATATTCACCTCACTATCAGAATAAATCTCGCTGTGCCGGCGGCTGCACCGCGGGTTCGGCCGGCCGATAAAATCCCGACATATCGAGTGCGCCGTGGCGCCGACCTGCCAGGCCAAGCTGCCGCGCGGCGCGATCGAAACGCTGTTTGAGCAGATCGGCCCATAAACCCTGGCCTTTCATCCGGTGCGCGAAGTTCGCGTCATAATCGGCGCCCCCGCGCATCTCGCGTATCCGGTTCATGACGCGCTCGGCCCGGTCCGGGTAATGCGCTTGCAACCACGCTCGAAAAAGTGGTGCCACTTCCCACGGCAAACGCAGCACGATGTAGCTCGCCGCCGTGGCCCCGGCTTCGGCGCACGCCTCCAGAACTCGTTCCAGATCCGGTTCGGTCACGAACGGAATCAGCGGCGCTACACTGACCCCCACCGGAATCCCCGCCTCGACCAGCGTACGGATGGTACGTAGACGGCGCGACGGCGTGGCCGCACGTGGCTCGAGTGCGCGTGCCAACACCGGATCCAGTGTGGTAATCGTGATCGCCGCAATTGCACGACCGGCAGCGGCCAGGGGCGCCAGCAGATCGATATCACGTTCTATCAGTGATGATTTGGTGATTACGGCCAGCGGATGCCGATGCGCATGCAGCACCTCCAACACCTGCCGCGTAATGCGTAGGTCACGCTCGACCGGTTGATAGGCGTCCGTGACGACGCCCACGGCAATCGATTCCGGCCGATACGAGCGATGCGCCAGTTCGCGCCGCAATACCTGCGCCGCATTGACCTTCGCATAGATGCGACTTTCGAAATCGAGGCCCGGCGACAGCCCCAGGTAACTGTGGGTTGGCCGCGCGAAGCAATAAATGCAGCCGTGCTCGCAGCCGCGATACGGATTGAGCGAAACGTTGAATGGCACATCGGGCGAAGCGTTGCGGCTCAGGATGGTTTTGGCGTGCTCTTCGAACACTTCGGTACGCAGCGATGGACGCTCAGGTTCCTCGCCGTCGCCGGCTCGCGCTTCGCCCCAGCCATCGTCGAACTGTTCGCGCTGGTCGACCTCGAAACGCCCCTGCATATTGCCCGTCGCGCCGCGGCCTTTATGCAGCACGATAGGTACCGGCACGATCTGTTCGAGATCGAAGGCTTCTGCCGGGTCAGGCAGATTCAGCGAGTTGGGATCGGGATGGCGGGTGCTGTTCATCGAGTCGACGGTAAAAGTTGCGAGCGCGTAGCAACGCCAAAATACTGTTTAAATATACAGTGTTTTATGACCGTCGTGTTTGACCCGTTTTTTTCATTCGGCAACGGGCAACGGCTCGCAAACCTGGCGCTAGGCAGCGCTGTTTACTTCCAACGGTCTGAAATCCAGTTCGGCCAATCCGCATCGGCTCTGAACGTGCCACAGTCTGCGGCGCACCGCACTGTTTCATCTCAATAAATGCCCCTGGCAGTCCACCCGATTTCCCTCATAATCCGAACTGACGCGACGAAACAAAACTGGTCATGCTACTCAAAAAACCCCACGCGCTGCTCCTTGAGTCCATTATCGCGATCGCCGCTTTATGCGCTGTGGCTACCCAGTTCGCGCTTTTCATGCACGATCGCAATCCGACGAGCCAAACCACGCTCGGCGCCGTGATCGGCTTTTTCAGCTACTTCACCATCCTCACGAACCTGCTGGTTGCCATCACTCTGCTCGGCCGGGTATGGGGACGACTCGCACCCCACCACACGCTGTCGGAATGGCTGTTGCGCGCCGATACTGCTTCGGCTTGTGCGCTCTATATCGTGCTCGTCGGCATAGTCTACGAAGTGTTGCTGCGGCACCTTAAAACGCTCACGGGAATGGGGGCCGTGGCGAACTACGTGCTCCATGATTTCGTACCGATCATGTACCTCCTGTACTGGGTAGGATGCGTACGCAAAGGCGAATTGAGCTTCGGCCACATTGCCGGATGGCTGATCTACCCGGCGCTATATGCGAGCTGGGTCCTGGCCCGTGGCGCCTACACGGGGCGGTACCCCTACCCTTTCATTAACGCGCTCGAGTTCGGCTATACGCGCGTGGCGATCAACTGCGTGATGCTAACTGCGGCTATCGTCGCAGGGGCGCTTTTGCTCGTGTCAGCCGATCGCATGCTTGCTCGCCTACGCACACACACTTGATTTGCAAGACCGCGTCCAGAAGTTGCGCTGCGAGGTCGCATCGCGAGGTCGCACACAGGATCGCATTCGGGCTTTCGTCACGCAATCGCGTCACTCGCCCACAGCAATCATCAGCGACTCCTTGATTTCCTCCATCACCACATAACTCTTCGACTGCACCGCGCCTGGCAATTGCAGCAGGATGTCGCCCAGCAGCTTTCGATAATCCGACATTTCGCGCAGGCGTGCCTTGATCAGGTAATCGAAATCGCCCGATACCAGATGGCACTCGAGTACCTCGGGAATACGCAAAACCTCGCGACGGAACTGGTCGAACATATTGCCGTTCTTGTGATCGAGAGTGATCTCGACAAACACCAGCAAGCTTGCGCCGAGCAAGGTCGGATTGACGCGTGCGTAGTAGCCCATGATCACGCCATCGCGCTCCATGCGTTTGACGCGTTCGATGCATGGCGTGATGGACAAGCCCACGCGCTCGGCCAGCTCGGTCATCGCGACCCTCCCTTCTTGTTGCAGCAAATTCAAGATCTTGAGGTCGAGCCGGTCCAGTGCTCGAACCGGCTGGCGATGCGTGCGCATGGCTGGCTCCACGATAATTTCATGTTTATCAGAAAAATACGCGAACAATTACTATATTGCTGTCGTTACCATAGTCAATATTACTGGTTTTGTCGCAAAAAACACTTTTTTTTGGAGCATCCCATGCGCATCATCGTTCTAGGCAGTGGCGTCGTCGGCGTGTCCAGCGCCTATTACCTTGCGCGCGCGGGCCATGAAGTCACAGTGATCGATCGCCAACCGGGACCCGCTCTGGAAACCAGTTTCGCCAATGCCGGGCAGATCTCGCCTGGTTACGCCGCGCCGTGGGCCGCGCCGGGCATTCCGCTGAAAGCGCTCAAATGGATGTTCGAGACGCATGCGCCGCTGGCAATGCGTCCCGACGGCACCCTGTTCCAATTGCAATGGGTCTGGCAAATGCTGACCAATTGCACGCACGCCGCTTATGCAGTCAACAAGGGCCGTATGGTCCGTCTCGCCGAATACAGCCGCGATTGCCTGCAAGAACTGCGTCGCGAGACCGGCATCGAATACGAAGCGCGCCAAGGTGGCACGCTGCAAGTGTTTCGCAGCCAGAAACAGCTCGACGGCGCAGCAAAGGACATCGCCGTACTCAAGGACGCGGGCGTACCGTTCGAATTGCTGAGCGCGGCCGAACTGGCCCGCGCCGAACCGGCACTGGCTCGTGCCGGCGGCAAGCTCACAGGTGGCCTGCGCCTGCCCAACGATGAAACAGGTGACTGCCAATTGTTCACTACCCGGCTGGCCGAGATGGCCACGGCGCTGGGCGTCAAGTTCCAGTACGGCACCGCGATCGATGCGCTGGAAGTCACCGGCGGCCGCGTGTCGGGCGTGCGTAGCGGCGACAAGATGCTCAAGGCTGACTCCTACGTCGTCGCGCTGGGATCCTATTCGACCCGGTTCCTGTCGGGTATTGTGAAGATCCCCGTTTATCCGCTCAAGGGTTATTCGATTACCGTGCCTATCGTCGATGCCGAAGCGGCGCCGGTTTCCACCGTGCTCGACGAGACCTATAAAATCGCCATCACGCGTTTCGACGACAGGATCCGGGTGGGCGGCATGGCGGAAGTCGTGGGCTTTGACACAACATTGAGGCCGGAGCGCCGCGCCACGCTGGAAATGGTCGTCAACGATCTGTTCCCCGGCGCGGGGGCAACCTCCCAAGCCACGTTCTGGACCGGCTTGCGCCCGATGACGCCCGACGGCACACCTATCGTCGGACGCACCGGGCTCGATAACCTGTTCCTCAACACGGGCCACGGTACGCTGGGCTGGACCATGTCATGCGGCTCTGGACAACTGCTCGCGGACGTGATGTCCGGGCGCAAACCGGCGATCCGTGCCGATGATCTTTCAGTACAACGCTATATGCGCGGCGAACAGGCGGCGGTGCGACCGGCGTTTGCATAAACCGGTCGGCTGAGATGCGCGGCTGGCTTCGCACGAGCCGGCCCCACGCGATTTGAACGGCTTTGCAAGGCTCGCCGATCTAACTCCGCTTGCACGCGGCGCTAATGCAAGAGCCGCAAGCCGCCGCAATAAACGCAGAGGCAAGCGCAAAGACACAGCATAAAAGAGGGCACTCACGCGAGTGCCCTTTTCCATTTAACCGTACCGCGAGCGTTACAGCAAAGCCGAATCCAGCGCCAGCATGCCTTGCGATCCGTTAGCGCTGGTAATCGATGCCTCCAGACCACTCGCTTGCGATAGCACGTGATCCGCGTAGAAATGCGAGGTCGCGATCTTTGCCGTATAAAACGCACGGTCTTCAGCCTGCTTCTCAAGCGCCACCAGCAACGCGCGCGCCATCTGCCATCCACCCAGTACGACCCCGGCCAGTTTCAGATAAGGCACGCTGCCTGCGAACACCGCATTCGGATCGGATTTGAAGGTGGCCAATACGAACGCAACTACGCTTTCAAGCGCATCATGGCCACGCGCCAGATGTTTCGCCATCGCTTGCGCCGCGGGCTCATTGCGGGCGTGCAGCGACTCGACGGTCGCGGCAACCTGCAGCAGAATCGAGCGCGCCGTATCCCCACCGTCGCGCAGCGTCTTGCGCCCGATCAGATCGTTGGCCTGGATCGCGGTCGTGCCTTCGTAGATCGGCAGGATGCGAGCGTCGCGGTAATACTGGGCCGCACCGGTTTCTTCGATGAAACCCATGCCGCCATGAACCTGCACACCGAGGCTCGCCACTTCAACCGACAGCTCGGTGCTCCACCCTTTGATGATAGGCACCAGAAACTCGTAGATACCCTGCTGTTGCGCGCGCACCGCCTGGTCCGCCGCACGATGCCCATGATCGGCTGCGGCCGCCGCGGCATACGCGAGCGCGCGCGCGGCTTCGGTCAATGCGCGCATCGTGAACAGCATGCGCCTCACGTCGGGGTGCTCGATAATCGCCACAGCGGCCTTGCTCGACCCGTCGACCGGTCGACTCTGCACGCGGTCGCGCGCGTAGGCAACCGCCTTCTGATACGCGCGGTCCGCCAGTGCCACGCCCTGCATCCCGACCGCGAAGCGCGCGGCGTTCATCATGATGAACATGTATTCGAGACCGCGGTTTTCTTCGCCGATCAGATAACCGGTCGCGCCGCCGTGGTCGCCAAATTGCAGCACCGCGGTCGGGCTCGCCTTGATGCCCAGCTTATGCTCGATGGAAACGCAATGAACATCATTGCGCTCGCCCAGCGCACCTTGCGCGTCGACCATGAATTTAGGCACGATGAAAAGCGAAATGCCTTTCACACCTTCAGGGGCATCGGGCAATCGCGCCAACACCAGGTGGACGATATTTTCTGCCATATCGTGCTCGCCGTAGGTGATGAAAATCTTGGTCCCGAAGATTTTGTAAACACCGTCGCCCTGCGGTTCCGCGCGAGTGCGCACCATCGCCAGATCCGAGCCTGCCTGCGGCTCGGTGAGGTTCATGGTGCCGGTCCATGCGCCGGAAATCATCTTGCTCACGTAGAGCTTGCGTTGCACTTCCGAACCCGCCGTGAGGATCGCCTCGATGGCGCCATCGGTGAGCAGCGGGCACAGCGCAAACGACAGGTTGGACGCGTTGAGCATCTCGGTACAGGCCGTCGCGATCAGCTTGGGCAGCCCGTGGCCTTCGTATTCTTGCGGATGGATGACGCCCTGCCAGCCCGCTTCGCTGAACTGTCGAAACGCTTGCTTGAAGCCCGGCGGTGTCGTGACGACGCCATCGCGCCAAGTACTCGGATTTTGATCGCCCACCCGATTCAGCGGAGCCAGCACTTCGCTATTGAACTTGGCGGCTTCCTCGAGCACTGCCTGGGCAGTCTCATAGCCGGCCTCCTCGAACCCGGGGAGCGCGGCCACCTGGTCGAGCCCGGCTAGCTCCTTCATCACAAACAACATGTCCTTGACGGGTGCGGTATAGCTCATGGCTGTCTCCAACTCTTAGTTATTGTTGCTGCGCAGCGATGCTGCAAAACGGGGGAGCCGAAAAAAACGCTCCAACGTCGCGGTGCGCGAGCCACACGAGATTGGAGCGCCTGCTGCGTCGCCGGTGAAACCGAGGCGAACCTCGGGCCAGAACCGCGACGCATTGGACTAGAACATGCGACTAGCCAAGCGCTGCAACCAATTCCGGCACCAGCGTGAACAGATCCCCTACCAGCCCATAATCGGCCACGCTGAAGATCGGCGCTTCCGCATCCTTGTTGATCGCCACGATCACCTTGGAGTCTTTCATCCCGGCCAAATGCTGAATCGCACCCGAGATGCCTATCGCGAGGTATAGCGATGGCGCCACGATCTTGCCGGTCTGGCCCACTTGATAGTCGTTGGGCACATAGCCCGCGTCCACCGCCGCACGCGAGGCGCCCAGCGCCGCGTTGAGCTTGTCGGCCAGTGGCTCCAGCACCTTCGTGTAGTTCTCGCCCGAACCGAGCCCGCGGCCGCCGGACACGATGATCTGCGCCGCGTTCAGCTCCGGACGATCCAGCTTCACGATCTCGCGGCTCACGAATTCGGAAATACCGCTGTCCGGCGCCGCATCGAGTTTTTCGATCGCAGCACTTCCGCCGTCGGCGGCTGCAGCATCGAAACCGGTGGTGCGTACCGTGATCACCTTGATCGGATCGCTCGATTGCACCGTGGCAATCGCATTGCCCGCGTAGATCGGCCGCTCGAAGGTATCCGGAGAATCGATTGCGACGATGTCCGAGATCTGCGCCACATCAAGCTTGGCGGCGATGCGCGGCGCAACGTTCTTGCCCGACGGCGTGGACGCCAGCAGGATGTGCGTGTAGTTCTTGGCGATCGGCAGCACCGTGGCTTCCACGTTTTCCGCCAACTGCGCGGCCAGTTGCGGCGCGTCGGCCAGCAATACCTTGCTCACGCCGGCAATCTTGGCAGCCTGCTCGGCCACCGCCTGCGCGTTGTGTCCTGCGACCAGAATGTGCAGCTCACCGCCCAGCTTCGCGGCGGCCGTCACTGCATTGAGCGTTGCGCCCTTGATCTCGGCGTTATCGTGCTCGGCTATCAGTAAAATCGTCATCGTATCTGCCTTTATCTCTATCCGAATGATCAGCCCGGCGCCTTACAGCACCTTGGCTTCGGTCTTCAGTTTCTCGACCAGCGTCTTCACGTCCGGCACCACGATGCCGGCCGAGCGCTTGGGCGGCTCCGCTACCTTCAGCGTCTTCAGGCGCGGCGCGACGTCCACGCCGAGGTCCGCGGGCTTGACGATCTCGAGCGGCTTTTTCTTGGCCTTCATGATGTTGGGCAAGGTGACATAGCGCGGCTCATTCAACCGCAAGTCGGTCGTGACCACGGCCGGCAGCTTCAAGGACAAGGTCTCAGACCCGCCGTCCACTTCGCGCGCGACTGTCGCTCGCCCGTCGGCTATCGTCACTTTCGACGCGAAGGTCGCTTGCGGCAAGTTCGCCAGCGCAGCCAGCATCTGGCCGGTTTGGTTCGAATCGTCGTCGATCGCCTGTTTGCCCAGGATGATCAGTTGCGGCTGCTCTTTATCGACCAGTGCCTTGAGGATCTTGGCCACAGCCAGCGGCTGGAGGTCTTCGCTCGACTCGACCAGGATCGCGCGGTCCGCGCCGATCGCCAGCGCAGTGCGCAGCGTTTCCTGGCATTGCGTCACGCCGCACGACACGACGATCACTTCGGTGGCCACGCCCGCTTCCTTCAGGCGCACCGCTTCTTCAACCGCGATTTCGTCGAACGGGTTCATCGACATTTTGACGTTGGCGATATCCACTCCGCTGCCGTCCGATTTGACTCGGACCTTCACGTTGTAATCCACCACGCGTTTCACTGGCACTAAAACTTTCATCTCCACGCTCCAATTTGACGAATTTGCGACTGAGCCATTATAGCCGTGCGACTCACCCCGCCTCGGGGCAAGCCCGCTGTGAGCCCCGCTCGTAAGCCCCATCCGGGCCTTACCGCAGCGGCTTTAAAACGGTACAACAAGGTCCGGCAGGCGCACGCAGCCAGGCATTAACGCGCTGGTCTCGCATCGACCCTTATAGAACGATCGTGCTATTTTAAGAAAAAACGACCCATTTGACCAGCACCACGGCCGACCACGGCTTCTAATATGACAAAAGCCTGGCTATCGAACGATATCGGCAGCCAAGCATACATCGATAAACCGCCGTGGCGGCGCGCAAGCTCACCAAGCGGCGATCACCGAGCCTTTGAACTGACTGTTGATATATTGCTTTACTTCATCCGACTGGTAAGCCTTGACCAGCTTTGCCACCCACGGCTTGTTCTGGTCGACGGCACGCACGACCAACACATTGGCATAAGGCCCATGGGGATCTTCGACCGCGATGGCGTCGCGCTGGGGCACGAGGCCGGCCTGCATCGCGAAGTTGGTGTTGATTGCGGCCGCATCGACGTCATCGAGTGAACGCGGGATCTGCGCTGCATCGAGTTCGACGAATTTCAGCTTGCGTGGATTTTCGACGATATCGAGCGGCGTCGCTTTCAGGCCCACATCGGCGCGCAATTTGATCACCCCCTGCTTTTGCAGCAGCAACAATGCCCGGCCTTCATTGGTCGGATCGTTAGGCACCGCGATCGAGCCGCCGGTCTTGAGTTGCGCCAGCGACTTCAGCTTCTTCGAGTAGATCCCCATCGGGAACGTGACCGTGTAAGCCACGTTGACAAGCTTGTAGCCGCGGTCTTTCACCTGGGCTTCGAGATACGGCAGATGCTGATAGCTGTTCGCGTCGAGGTCTCCCGCCGCCAGGGCCGCATTCGGTTGCACGTAGTCGCTGAATTCCACGATCTGGATGTCGAGCCCATCCTTGGCGGCCACTTTCTTGACCACTTCCATCACTTGGGCGTGGGGGCCGCCAGTCACGCCGATCTTGATTTTGTCGGCGGCGGCGGCCGGCGCCGTGAATGCGGCAACGGCAACGGTAGCGGTGGCCAGCGCGGCCAGCCATGAAGTAACGCGATTTAAAATTTGACGATGTGGAATTTGACAATGTGACATAGCGAGATTTCCTTATCCAGGTTTTATTTATGGCTTAAGCGACGCACCAGCACGTCGCCCAGCGATTGCACAATTTGCACAAACACGATCAGAATCAATACGACCGCGCCCATGACCTCGGGCAGAAAGCGTTGATAGCCGTAGCGGATGCCGAGGTCGCCCAACCCTCCGCCACCGATCGCGCCGGCCATTGCCGAGTAGCCTACCAGGCTCACGAACGTGATCGTAAGACCCGCGACGATCCCGGGCAGCGCCTCGGGCACCAGCACCTTGAAGACAATTTGGCGCGTCGTGGCGCCCATGGCCTGCGCCGCTTCGATCAGGCCGCGATCGACTTCGCGCAACGCCGTTTCGACCAGCCGCGCGATAAAGGGCGCAGCCGCAATCGTCAGCGGCACCACGGCCGCGGCCGTGCCGATCGACGAACCGACTATCGCTCGCGTGACCGGAATCACCGCCACCAGCAAAATGATAAACGGCGTCGAGCGCACCGCGTTGACGACGATGCCCATGCCACGGTTCAAGGCCAGATTCTGCAGCACGCCTTCGCGATCGGTCAGGTACAACACCACGCCCAGCGGAATCCCGAAGACCGCGCCGATCAGGCCGGAAATCCCGACCATCACCAGCGTTTCCCAGAACGACTGAACAAACATGCCGGACATCTCAGTCAACATAATTGATCTCCTCGACCACTACGCCCTGCTGTCGCAAAAACGCGATCGCCTCGGCCACCTGGGTGGGCTCGCCGCCCGCCAACACGGCGAGCGAACCGAACGCTTGCCCCTGAATTTCATCGATCTGGCCGTGCAGGATATTGAAATCAAGCTCATAGCGCCGAATTGTCTCGGACAAGATCGGTTGATCGACACCCGAACCGCTGAAGGCCAGCCGCAACAGATGGTCGCGACCGTTGCCCAGCCGGGCCTGCACGCGTTGTTTCATGGCCGGCGGCAAATCCTGCGCAATCACGTCGCCGATCAATGCGCGCGTCACTTCATGATGCGGTTGCATGAACACTTGCAGCACCGTGCCCTGCTCGACCACGCGCCCCGCGTCGAGCACCGCGACCCGGTCGCACACCTGCTTGATGACGTCCATTTGATGGGTAATCAGGACAATCGTGAGGCCCAGTTCGCGGTTGATTTTTTTCAGCAGATCGAGGATCGAACGCGTGGTTTCCGGATCGAGCGCCGAGGTGGCCTCGTCCGAGAGCAATACCTGGGGTTTGCTGGAGAGCGCGCGTGCTATCCCTACGCGCTGCTTCTGGCCACCGCTGATTTGCGCGGGATAACGATCTTTCTGAGCGCTCAGGCCCACCAGCTCCAGCAGCGGCAGTACCGTCGAGTCGATCTGCGCGCGGCTTGCGCCTGCGAGCTCGAGCGGCAGCGCCACGTTATCGAAGACGGTACGCGACGAGAGCAAATTGAAATGCTGGAAAATCATGCCGATCTCGCGGCGTGCCTGGCGCAAACCCTCGGGCGCGAGCGCCGTCAAGTCTCGTCCTGCGACTATCACGCGCCCTTCACTGGGCCGTGTGAGCAAATTGATGGTGCGCACCAGCGTGCTTTTGCCCGCGCCGCTTCGGCCGATGATGCCGAACACCTCGCCGGACGGAATGCTCAGGCTGACATCGCGCAAGGCGTCCGTCCAGCCGCGCGGTCCTGCAAAACGTTGCGAGATGTGCTCAAGTTCGATCATGGAAAATGAAACGGCGGCACGAGCGGCGCGCATACGCGCTCGGCCACCGTCGATTTAGTTCGTTAGCGGAGCGCAATTCTACCAAGCGCGGCGCGCCATTCGAAATAACCATTTGCGATGGGCTTATATCGCGCGGGGAGGGTTGCGCGACTGGTCAGGGTTACGAAGGAAGCGATGCGGGCTGCCGTTTAGCGCGGGGCGTTCGTTATGGAGTGGTCACGACGCATGACCCACCACGCATCACTGCCCACGCTGCTCACGCTTTTTTCACCACGCATTTCTCACCACGCATTTCTCACCAATTCGGCGGCCGCTTTTCCAGAAACGCCTGCGTTCCTTCCAGCGCCGAGTCGTCCATCATATTGCAGGCCATGGTCTGGCCGGCGAGCTGGTACGCGGCTTCGATGCCCATTTCGAGTTGCCGGTAAAACAGCCCTTTCCCGGCCTCGATGGCGGTGCGCGGTTTGCTGCAGATACGCTGCGCCAGCGCGGCGACTTCGCTGGCCAAGGCGTCCGGTGCAGCGACGCGGTTGATCAAGCCGCGATCGCAAGCGGTAGGCGCGTCGATGAAATCGCCCGTCACCAGCATTTCAAAAGCCTGTTTGCGCGAGATATTGCGCGACAACGGCACGCTCGGCGTCGCACAGAAAAGTCCGAGATTGACGCCCGAGACGGCGAACCGTGCGTCCGAAGCCGCGACCGCGAGATCGCACATGGCCACCAGTTGGCAGCCCGCCGCGGTCGCAATGCCGTGCACCTGCGCAATCACCGGTTGCGGCATGCGCTGTATCGTCAGCATCAACTTGGAGCACTGGGTGAATAGCGCCTGGTAATAAGCCTGCGACGGTTGCGCGCGCATTTCTGCCAGGTCGTGGCCTGCGCAAAAAGCGCGGCCTGCGCCCGCCAGGATCACCACCCGAGCCGCAGAATCCGCCACGCTGTCGAGTGCCTGTTGCAGCTCGGTCAGCAGCGCTTGCGAGAGCGCATTCAACGCATTCGGCCGGTTCAGGGTAACGCGCACTGCGCCCGCTATGCCGGATACGTCCGTTTCGATCTGCAGCAACGCGTAATCGTCATGTAGGCGTCGCGCTTGCGTCTGTGTTTGCGCTTTCTCGATCTGGTCCATAGCCCGGCTCCTCAAGCGTCTTTTGCGAGTATCGACGCGGCGAGTTTGCGCAGCTCGAATTTCTGTATCTTGCCAGTCGAGGTCTTCGGCAACTCGCAGAATTCAATCGCGCGCGGCACCTTGAAACCGGCCAGGTGCAGTTTGCAATGGTCGATCAGATCCTGCGCCGTGACTTGCGCGCCGTCCTTCAGTTCGACAAACGCACACGGTGTCTCGCCCCAACGCTCGTCCGGTTTGGCGACCACTGCCACAGCGAGTACGGCCGGATGGCGGTACATCACGTCTTCGACTTCGATGCTTGAGATATTCTCGCCGCCGGAAATGATGATGTCCTTGCTGCGATCCTTGATTTTCATGTAGCCATCCGGATAACAAACCGCGAGATCTCCGGTGTGAAACCAGCCGCCGGC
>Ga0265338_10001295_pt1 | contig 41012 bp, 27 predicted proteins | sample 42126metaG_FD_193579 | JGI IMG/M metagenome (GOLD analysis project Ga0265338, IMG submission 193579) | Rhizosphere microbial communities from Carex aquatilis grown in University of Washington, Seatle, WA, United States - 4-21-26 metaG | ecosystem: Host-associated > Plants > Roots > Rhizosphere... | reverse complement strand
TACTACAAGCAACTATTGTTGTTTCGCTGCTCGTCGGTTGATTGATGGTTAAATGTAAGGTGGCTATTGAATCGCAACCTGCGACATTCTTTAACGTTACCGTTTCATCACCCGATTTGCTATAGGTTGTGCCATTCCATGTATAGCTACTACAAGCAACTATTGTTGTTTCGCTGCTCGTCGGTTGATTGATGGTTAAATGTAAGGTGGCTATTGAATCGCAACCTGCGACATTCTTTAACGTTACCGTTTCATCACCCGATTTGCTATAGGTAGTTCCATTCCAAGTATAACTGCTACATGAAACTATTGTTGTTTCGCTGCTCGTCGGTTGATTAATGGTTAGATGTAATGTTGCTATTGAATCGCAACCCGCGGCATTCGTTAATGTTATTGTTTCATCGCCCGATTCGTAATACGTTATATCATTCCATGTATAACTGCTGCATGCTATAATTGTTGTTTCGCTGCTCGTCGGTTGATTAATGGTTAGATGTAATGTTGCTATTGAATCGCAACCCGCGGCATTCGTTAATGTTATTGTTTCATCGCCCGATTCGTAATACGTTATATCATTCCATGTATAACTGCTGCATGCTACAATTGTTGTTTCGCTGCTCGTAGGTTGATTAATGGTTAGATGTAATGTTGCTATTGAATCGCAACCCGCGGCATTCGTTAATGTTATTGTATCGTTGCCCGATTTAGTATAGGTCGTGCCATTCCATGTATAACTGCTACATGCAGATATAGTTGTTTCGCTACTTGTAGGTTGTAATACCGTTATAATTGATGATGCGGTATTTTTACAACCATTATTATCTGTTCCTGTAACGGAAAATATTGTTGTTGAATCAGGCGTATTTAATAGTATAGTACCTGTTTCATTTGTATTCCAAATATAGTTTTCGGCTCCGGAAACCGTTAATGTACATGTTTCGTTCTTACAAAAAGATGTAAATTGAGGATCAATAAATAAAATAGGTTTTTGATTAACAACTACCGATATTGTATCAAGTATTGAACATCCCGATTGGGTAGATGCAGTAACAATATAGTCTTGAGATTCTGTTGGAGAATCACTTATTGAGGAATCTGTAGATCCATTACTCCAAAGGTAAGTATCAGCACCCGAAACTTTCAGATTTACGATATCACCATTACAAATTGTATCTTTTGAAGCACTGATTTTAGTTTGAGGAATAACAATGGTAATAGATTGGGTTGATGAACATCCTGAACCTGAATATGCTGTTACTGAATACGATTGTGTTGTATCGGGAATAACGGTAATTTGCATTGATTGTACACCGTTACCCCAGATATAATTATAATCTCCTTGTGCAGAGAGATGGACGGTATCGCTTTTACATATAAATGTAGGATTTGCGTTTATGGTGAAAGAGGGAGGTATCTCGAATTGAACAAACACTGTATCATTAACGGTGGAATCGGTATAATTGATTGCAATAGGATAATAGGTCTCAACTGCTGGTTTTACAATAATTGACGATGACGTATCAACTTGATTATTCCAATGAATAGCAATAGCCCCCGGTGCTGTTGCGGTTAAAGTTGTAGAATCGCCATGACAGATTACTGTCTTTCCGGTTAACTGATAGGGAGGACATAGGGTAAATGCAGGTCTGAGATTGTAAATAGTATTTACATCAATTGAATCTAAGCTACGGTTATAGAATCGAATATCACTTTCAGCACCCCACAATTGATTGAATCCGCTACCACCCTCTCCAAACCAAAGATCTAAATTATTACAATTATTAACGGGAAATGAACCTTCAGACTCAAGCACTAACTTGTTATTGACATATATTTTCTCTTTTGTAGCTGTTACTGAAAGAACAATATGATTCCAAGAATGTTGGGTGATATTAGGAATATAATCATTATTTTGAGTAATGGCATTTGAAACTGATGATCCGACAAGATCAAGACTAAATCCATTTATAGGATCAAAATTAAGCGATCCTCCAGCTTGATATAAATTAGCACCACTCTCTCCATAATTTGAATAATAGTCGTATCCTTTTGTAAATATTACTTGATTGCCAATGTTTGATATGTTTCCATAATTATCGGTAGTACTGGAACTATCTATTCTAACCCAGGCACTAAACGATAAAGCTGTATCAACGTTAAGCTGACCATCGTTTCCACTAACCTCTAAAACACCCGGACTGAGAATACCTCCAAAACCATACGCTGAAGCAACAACGCCGAAGTTATTAGTAATAGCATTAACATTATTATTGGTACTGACATTATTAGAATGTAAAGAACTGTCGCCACCGGTAGTATTAGGATACCAAAGTATAAGCCCCGAATAAAGATCTTGTTGTGTTGATGTATTTTGAATCTTATAAAAATCTTGCCATTGATTTGCTGCCTGATATGCTTTTGTAGATCCAAACGGAACAAGTAAAGCACAATTACGTGTATTAACACTATTGAAAACACCATTCGATTGGTTCAAGTCAACCGGTTTTACCGGTAATGCAGTTACCGTAGTCAACCCTTGACAATTAGAAAAAGCATAACTTCCAATATATAAAACGGCTGAAGGAATAGTTATCGTTTGTAATGAAGTACAATATTCGAAAGCGTAATCGGTAATTGTATCAACCGATTGAGGTATAACAATAGAGCTTAAACCCGAACAAAATCCAAAAGCATCATAACCAATAAAGGAAGTTGCAGACGATATTATTATCGTATCTAATAATGAACAATTGTAAAAGGCATAATCACTAATGTTTACTGAAGAAACAGGTAAAACTATCGATGACAGATTTGTTGTTTGAGTTTGAGTTTCGGTTAATTGATGATAGAATGCATATTCAGGTATAGTATTAGCCGGATAATCGATAAAAGAACTACTATCGATATTTGTTAAATCACTATTTAAATTGAAAGTACTTACTTTGTTTATTCTTGTACCGTTATCTCCAAAATAATCGACAATGGTTGCTTTACTAATGTCAATAGTTACAAGATCAGGCATACTATCGCGCATGGTTTTAAAGTCGCGGGCATCTATAGTGCCGGTTACAACAAGATTTTTACAACTTCTCATGGCGAGACCTAGATTCATAGATAGATTGCCGGCTGTATTATCAATGAATGCAGGACTTGCTTCTTGTGAAACGGTAAGAACCAAATCGGTAGTCCCCGTTGAAACGGTAACCGTTGCAATACGTGAGAACAGTGATGTATTAACCTTTGCTGTTAATAAAAGTGAGGCATTCCCATTTGTTGAATCGCTTGGGCTGACCGTTAACCACGATTGATCGATTGATGCTTTCCATGTGGTACTTGCAATAACATCAACTGATGCATTACTTTCATTTGCATACCCGATATTGACGTTATTTTGTGAAAGTGATATATTCATTTCCTTGGGATAAAAGTTATTCCAAGGAGATGTTCCTTGATATGACTCCAAAGATCCGCTGGGAACCTCCAAAGTACACGACGTGTAATTATCGCCATCGAAAAACTGTGTTCCTTCGTTATAATAAGGGATAGCGTTCACAGGGAAAGCCTTAATATCTATAAGATTACTACAACTGGCAAAAGCACCATCACCTATTGATGTAACCGAAGCGGGTACTTGCAATGAGGTTATTCCTGAACGATTAAAAGCAAAATTGCCAATATCGGTGGTTGCAGGAGAAAGTCTTATTGATTCTAATGTTGAATAATATTGAAAAGCATAATCGCCTATGCTTTTCGATGAAAGAGGAAGCACAATCGATTCAATACTTACTATTTGTGATTCTGAATATTGTTTATAAAATGCATAGTTTGGTACGGTGTTAGCTGGATAATCTACAGATCCGCCATCTGAAGATTCGGTACCATTATCACCATAATACTCTACTATTGTAGCATTACTTAAATTAAGATCTGTTAGGTTTGGCATACTATCACGCATGGTTTTAAAATCGCGGGCATCGATAGTGCCGATAAGTGATAGACTGGTCGTTGTGTTCATATCTGTTCCAAGGATTGTCGATAATTGACCTGCGGTTACAACTAATAGTTTAACCGGCATCGTTTGATTTACCGTAATTACTATACTTTGGTCAATGGTAGAAACGGTAATAAGAGCTGTTCGTGTTGGATTGAGACTATCGGCTTGAGCTGTAAAGAGTAATCGGGCATTTCCCGTTATCGAATCACTTGGACTGACTGTTAACCATGACTGGTTTGATGTGGCTTTCCATTCGGTATTAGATGTTATATCGTCGAATGCTGAGCTGCCTTCTACGGCATTTAACGTTATCAGACCTTTTGAAACCGACAAATTTAATTCAGAGACATTGAAAAATGCAGACCATTGATTTGCATCACTATATGCAGCTGATGAACCATAAGGAACAGTAAGTGTACAAGTTTGAGTATTAACGCCACTAAATACCCCATAACTATTTGTTAAATCGATCGGCATATATCTTAACGAGGAAATTGACATTAAATTAGTGCATCCATAAAACGCATAATTACCTATTTTTGATACAGATGCAGGAATAGATACTGATGTTATTCCACTATTTTGGAACGAGTAAGCATCAATCTTAGTAACCGACGATGGAACGGTAATCGATGTTATAAGGCTACAGCTATAGAATGCTTCATCTCCAATTTCGGTTGTAGTTAATGGCAATGTAACTGATGTTAGTTGCGGTGGACCTTGTTCTGTTTCAGGATTTTCAAATGCAACATATGGAATCATATTTGCAGAATAATAGTTACTATACCAATTTTGGTTATCGGTTCCATTATCACCTTGATAAGCAACAATATTTGCACCGCTCAAATCTATTGTTACAAGATTGGGCATACTATCACGCATGGTTTTAAAATCGCGAGCATCAATGGTGCCGGTTACTATAAGATTTTTACAACTTTCCAAAGCAGCACCTAAATTCAACGATAGATTGCCCGCTATATTATCAATGTTTGCAGGACTTGCATTTTGCGAAACGGTAAGAATCAAATCGATAGTCCCCGTTGAAACGGTAACTGTTGCAATACGTGGGAAAAGTGATGTATTAACCTTTGCTGTTAACAAAAGTGAGGCATTTCCATTGGTTGAATCGCTTGGGCTGACCGTTAACCACGATTGATCGATTGATGCTTTCCATGTGGTAGTAGCAATAACATCGACAGATGCAGTACTTTCATTTGCATAGCCGATATTGACGTTATTTTGTGAAAGTGATATATTCATTTCCTTGGGATAAAAGTTATTCCAAGGGTATGTTCCTTGATATGACTCCAAAGATCCGCTTGGTACATTAAGGCTACAAGCGGAGTAATTATCGTAATCGAAAAACGAAGTTCCTTCATTATTGTATACTATAGCTTCTATTGGAAAAGCATTAACGGTTCTCAGTTCACTACAATTAGCAAAAGCACCATCACCAATTGATGTAACCGAAGCTGGTATTGTCAATGAATTAATACCGGAAAGATAAAATGCATAATTTCCAATAGAAGAGGTATTAGGTGAAAATTCAACCGATTGTAATGATGAACAATATTCAAAAGCATTATTTCCGATATTGGTTGATGAAATAGGTAAAATAACCGTTTTTAATGATGTAGATAGTGTTTCGGAATTTTGAACATATAAGGCATAATCGGGAATGGTATTAGCCGGATAGTCTATAGATCCACCTTCAGAAAATGCTGAAGCTGTTCCATTTTCTCCATTATATTCTACTATGGTGGCATTAGTTAAATCGATATTCACAAGGTTGGGCATGCTATCGCGCATGGTTTTAAAGTCGCGGGCATCAATGGTGCCGGATAGTGTTAGATTTGTTGTAGTATACATATTCGAACCGACGATCTTCGATAATTGACCGGCTGTAACAACTATGGGTTCGACGGGCATTGTTTGATTTACAGTTATTACAATACTTTGGTCATTGGTAGATACCGTAACAAGAGCTGTACGTATAGGTTCGTCAGTATCGGCTTGTGCTGTAAGGAGTAATCGGGCATTTCCGGTTATTGAATCGCTAGGACTAACCGTTAACCAAACTTGATTTGATGTGGCTTTCCATTTTGTGTTTGAGATTATATCATCGGATGCAGAGCTCCCCTCAACTGAATTCAACGTTATGAAACCTTTTGAAACCGACAAGTTTAATTCAGAAACATGATAAAAATCAGACCACTGTGAAGCATCACTATATGCCGCAGACGATCCATTGGGTACGGTAAGTATACATTGGTCATAATTGATATCTTGAAACACGGAATTGCGGTTTGATAAATCAACTGGAGTTGATTCTAAGGCTGAAACTGATAGTAAATGAGTACATTCACTAAAGGCATCATCACCGATGTATGATACAGACGCCGGAAAGGATATTGAAGTTAATCCGCTGTAATCAAACGACCAGCCATCAATTTTTGTAACCGATGGTGGAATGGTGACCGAAGTTATACGGTTACAATTTTCGAATGCATAACTACCAATTTCAGTTGTTGATAAAGGTAATTTAACCGAAGTTAAAAGTGGTGGACCTTGTTGATCTGAATTAGGATTTTCAAATGCTACATAGGGAATCGTATTTGCCGGATAATAGTTACTATACCAATTTTGATTATCGGTTCCATTATCGCCAAAATAAGCAACAATATTTGCAGCACTCAAATCGAGAGTCGTTAGATTGGGCATGCTATCGCGCATGGATTTAAAGTCACGTGCATCGATGGTTCCGGTTACTGTCAATGTTGAGATAAAAGACCAATTCGTATCTAAAATGGACGATAAATTACCTGCTGTGCATGTAACTTGTAAAGGAGAACTCTCTTGTGTAACGGTTATTGTTTGCCAATTGGAATTGGGTGAAACGGTTACAACTGCCGTGCGAGGTGCTCCTGTATTAGCATTTACTATAAAAGATAGAGTTGTATCGTTTATTTTAGAAACTTGTAACCACGATTGATCGGACGTTAACACAGGATTTGATATATTGGTTTTAATTGCCATTGTCGTTGTACTTCCTTCAGCGGCTGAAATACTAACCGTTTGAGAAGATAGTACCATACTATCCATTTCAATGATATTATTAAATGCATTCCATTGAGTTGAATCTTTATACGCAGCTAACGATCCAAAGGGAATATACAATTTACAAGTAGATACATCAACAATGTAGAATACAATTTCTGAGGAACTTAAACTAATTGGAACAGGTGAATAAGCATAAATTGAAGATAAATTTCCATTGTCTGCAAAAGCCCAATTACCAATTGATGTTACTGAAGAAGGAATTTTTACTGAAGTCAAGCTATAACAATTTTCGAAAGCACCCATTTCAATTGTGTTGAGCGATGAGGGTAAATCAATAGATATCAAACCGCTGTTTGAAAATGCATTTATGCCAATAGTCGAAATTGTTGAAGGTAAAATAATCGATTGAAGATTGAGCTTCTCATCCGGTAAAGAAACATTAAAAAAAGCATCATCAGGAATTGTATTAGCAGGATAAGAGGCATATCCATTTGTTCCGTTACCGGTATAATCGACAATGGTAGCAGTGCTCAAATCGATAGAGACCAATGACGGCATACTATCGCGAAGAGTAACAAAGTCGCTTGCATTAATTGTACCACTTAAGGTTAAATTGGTGATTGTAGAAAAAGAAGCCGAAACAGAAGCATTCAACGTTCCCGGAATAGCTACATTAACTGTATCGAATACTTGTGCATGCATTATAAAAGCAATGGACATGCAAATCAGAAGGAGTATATATTTTTTCATTTATGTGAGATAAAATTATTAATCTTAACTTTAATAGAAGAATGAATCGGCCTTACCGAGCCACTCTCCTATATTGTACACTCTAAAGAGTACACAAAGATAGTATTTCTACCCATAAATGCAACTGCAAAAACAAAAACTATGTTAAATTATAGTTATATTTTAATTTAAAAGCAAAATCATAACATCCGCATTCAAGCAATCTAAGTATTTTACGTAAAACAATATAATAAAATCAATTATCTTGTAATAACGATCTTTTTCGTTATTATACCATTGCTGGAAATAACTTTTAACATATACATTCCGGAAGCGAATGATGACGATTCGATAAGAACCGTTTTATCAGTTATTTTTCCGGTAGTTGCTTGAAATACTGTGCGACCGATTGCATCTGTCAATTCAATTTCATATTCCTTTGGTGTATTACCTTGAATTGAAACATATACAATTCCGTTCGCCGGATTAGGATAAGCTCTTACAGAAGCATCTAAAGATGTAACATCAATTCCCACCAATTGGCTTTCGGCCATATTTGACAGTGATTGACTAAATGGACCACTATCGGATTTTAATTTACTTGGCGAAACTTTATTAGGTAAATTAAATTCAACTCTATACATAGAATTCAATCCGATTGCATTAGTATCGATGTAATTTATTTCCGTTAATCCAGGATCAACGTTTATCGTGTCGTAAGGCATTATTGTTTCTCCCTTTTTAGCACGATAGATGATATATTGTGTAACAGCAATTCCTGAATAGCTATTCCAGGTTGCTTTTACCGTTTTAGCATCAAGCAAAACACATTTTAAATGAATGCTCGAATGGATTTTACTCCTATACGATTCGTTTCCACATGCTGCATCGACAGATGTTAATGCATAATTGAACGATTGTGTTTGAGGATCTGAATTATGATCAATAGCATATGTTAAAGAATCTATTCCATTTGTATTTATTAAGGTAAATTCACCGGTTGTTGATGATTCTAACCACACACGATAAAGTTTAATCCCTTTATCAAATTGTGGTTCCCAAGCTATTAAATTCATTCCCGATTCGCTTTGGGTTACTACCCCAATTTGAGGAACGATAGGAACAATAACATTTATTTGTACCGTATCACTGGTACTGCATTTAGAGGCATTTGTTACAGTCACCGAGTACGACTTGGTGGTATCTGCAATAATTGTCTGGGTTGTTTTTCCGGTATTCCAGACAAAACTTGATCCGGTGTTACCGGCATTAAGGGTTATTGAATGTTTCCAACAGAATGTAGAATCTTTTCCAAGATTTACTATTGGTTTTGGATTGACGATAAGATTAATTGAATCGCTCGAAACACATCCTTTGCTATCAATTGTTTTTACCGTTACTTTTCCTCCTGACGAAGCATCAAAATATGATGATTGACCATCAGTATTCAAACCATTCCAATAATATGATTTGAACAATCCCGGATTAAGTCGCACAGTATTGCCATCGCAAAAAGAACTGTCTTTTCCCAATTCAGGTTGTGTTGCCACATGTATTGTTACCGAATCGATAATAATAGACAAACTTTTTTTCATCTTTACGATATAGGTAGTTGTTTGCATAGGTGCAACTTTTATTGAAGGGTTCGGTTGAAATATATCGTTATTCCAAGCATACGCATTGAAACCGGAACCTATTGCAGTTATGGTAACCGAATCACCTTTACATATTGTAGTATCTTGTGGTGACATAGCAGAAACAACGATATAATTATTTTTCAAAACAGAGACAACTCCATTTTCGTTTTTAGCTGTCAATGTAATGGTATACATTCCGGGCTTTTGAAACATAACTTCCGGATTGACCATTGTACCTGAAACCTGACTTCCTCCATTGAAATCCCAAAAGACAGAATCGGTCGATGCCAGTACAGTATAAAAACGTACCTGATCGTCAGGACGTACAAAAACTTTGCCCGCATAAAAACTGGCAGATGGTTTTACATTCTTTAATGGAACATTAACTAAATACGGTTGAGTATATTGAATTCCAAAATCAGATTCAAGACCGGCTCCATCAACAACTTTTAAAACTGTTTGTGTTGTTCCGGTAAATGTTCCATCGATTTGTGTTGCTGTTAAATAGCCATCTTTAAGTGATAGTTTAAAATAGGCATTTGTATCAGCTTTAATCTTTAAATTTTCAAACTGAGTATAATCGTCTTTAATATAATCGGGTAAATAAATCGGTTCGAAGGTTTTTCCTATAGAAGCAATCTGTTCCGGAATTGAATCTAAAATCGTTGGTTTTTGATTTGGCTTACCAGAAACAACCACAGTAATGGTTTGATATTTAATATATTGATCCAAGTAATCGAGATTCAAATTGAATGTGAACTTCGTTTCGCCTAATGAAGTGTCTACCCAAAGCACTAAACTGTCGTTTAGACTAGCATGATTATAAGCCGGTTGAACAAAGATACCGTTATTTTCGGGCGTACTACTAATAGACCAGATAACCTTATCGGAAGAAAGGAAACTGACTGCATTTTTAATTGTTGCTGCAATATTTATTTTCAGCGTATCGTTTCCTATATTTTTGTAAATGGTATCCAAGTCGGAATATAACGGATTACCTATCGTTATATATTTAGGTAAAACAATCGAATCGATTACCGATTTAGTATATGTTTTGACTTTCACATCAAAACGTCCATCAGATGAATACAGGTGATTAACCCTCTCACCCGTTAAATTGATTGTTGTCATACCAACTCCATCAATAATATTATCTTGCAATTCCCATGAAACAGAATCAGCTTTTGGAGCTACTGCTTGTAAATATACTGTTGAACCGGATTGGTCGCTTTGTAAAAAAGCAAATACCCCTATCCTCTTATAATGCAACGGAGCAGGACTGATATTCGATGTAATATAACCTGCTTGCCATGTCAATAACATATCTTTATAGAAATTGTCGGCATTACTATCATCCTTTACACCAATTGCATATATATGTAAAGAATCGGCACCTACATCAGTATAATCGAGAACTGATGAATTTACCGTTGTTAACAGTTTCATATCTTCCGGTTTGGTTCCTCTAAAAATATAATATGACGAAACATTTTTTACCGTATACTTTGACCACGTTAGATTATTTGCTCCAACATTAAAATCGTATTGCACTGTTAAATGTACAGGACTGACAATTTTAGAACTGTTTTCATAATTACAGGTATTGATAGATGTGGTATAATATATTGGAGTAACGGAATAAGAAGTTGTATCTATTATTACCGGTAATTTTCTATACATTGTATTGTCTATAGTGCTATCTTTTGCTACAATACCCTTATTATTATATAGCACATCTTTTAAAGCATCAGGACTTTTCACAAATGTTATGATATTTCCAATTCCCGGCAAATTATTAATTGATGTCACCGGTTCGGGTGTTGAAGGATAAAACGAAACGTTTACCATATTCGAAGAATAGCATGTATAACTATAATCAAATACTTTGGCTATATAGCTGCCCGAATCGCTTGTTTGAAATTGTGCCGACGAAACGAGTATTGTATCGTTGTGTAACTTATACCATTCGACCGGATATTCGTAGGTTGATAAATCGAACGTCGCCTGAGTGCCTGAACAAATGGTTTGATCTTGTAAACTAACTACCGGTGCTGTGATAGAATTGTTTCCAACTACAAATTCACTTGATTTCCATTTACAACCGGAAGTATCGGTATAATCTAACGTAAACATTTCCGACTGCTTAAAATAATATGGATTAGCATTTGTAAACGGACCTTTTACGGTATCGCCTTTCAATGTGGTCAAAGTGTATGATTTAATATTGTCGGGAATGACTATAGGAGTTGCTGTACCAAGACAATAACTAGGATTATATTGTGAAAAGCCCGGATTTGATGCAATGCTGACGCTTACTGAATCAAGCATAGTAATAACATTGTCGGCATCTTTCGATATTCTAATACTATAATATTGCGATTGAGGAGAATACTCAACATAAAGCGAATCGGAATAGGAAGAAAGATTCCAATAATAATTATAACCACCGGTTGCAACAAGCTTTATTGTATCGGAAACACAGAGTACCGTATCTTTATTTATAATTCCGGGTGCAAAGACATAATTCTTATAAACTGAATCTAATGCTGCTGTTCCACCCGTATCTATTGTTAAACGTACAGAATATTTTCCCGGTGTTTTATATATAACAGTAACACCAAAATCCGACAAATTATTTAAAGACTTAACGGTACCACCGGGAAATTCCCATGCTACAGATATCGCACTTGGTATCGCTTGAAACGTTACGGTATCGGGACGGGTAAACGATTCTTTAACTACGGTAAACGTTGATTGTGCATAGCTTACTGAAAATAACAGACTTACAACTATAAAAACGAGTATTCTTTTCATCCTTTTTTACTTTAATTTATATTAGTAATAAGTTAGCGAAAGATAACCCATTACCATTTTAATTCAAAATATATCGTATTATTTATATTTTAACTTTGACTTTTGACGAAAGCAATAAATAGAAATAACAACTGTTTTATAAATTTGCACCTTAATACGTTATAATTACTTGCTTTTTATAGGGTTCTGTTTTCCATCCGTTAAAAGCAGGTTGCCAGCGATCAAAAGATTCAAGAGATAAACGTATTTTTTGTTCAAGTTTTTCATTCATTTTAGCCAGTTTAACATCTATTAATTCTGTCATTCCACTTTTATTTATTAGGAATTCAATAACCAGTTTATTACCAATTAATTGTTTTTTCATTGGTTTTAATACCGTTTCAATTTCTTCGCCTAGATTTTTTTGTCCAAACTGATATACTGCAGGTACTCCAATTAAATAAATTATTACAGAATCGCTTTTAATCGAATCAGATGGATTTTCATAAAACGCTTTCCCTTTATCATCGAACCAACCACGAATCTTTTCTTTGTTTCTTATATATATAAAATGTTCTCTACCTTCTTTTAACGGTTCTCTTACTAAAACTTTTGCTGAATCAATCATAAAGATTCTATTTCCAACTATAGTATCGTTTTTAAAAGAACACATCACTTGTGGATGTTGATTGGCATCGTAGAACACCCATTTACCTTGTTTCAAACTTCTAGCATCAAGACGGTTAATGGTATCTTTTCCTATAACTAAACTTTTCTGTGAAAAGCTATAAAAAGATAATGACAAAAGGCAAAGTACTATGGTTGATCTATACATCTTCATTTTTTACACAATTAAATCCGAAGTCTTATTTTATCCAAAAGTATGAAAAAAATCACTTAATCGCTACTTCCTCCCAAAATTGTTGTAAATAGAGTTCTAAAAAAGCATGACGTTCTTTGGCTATTTCCTTGCCTTTAGCTGTATTCATCAAATCTTTTAACAAGAGCAACTTTTCATAAAAATGATTTATCGAATTAGGATTCTCGCGTGATGCTAGAGTATTCGGTTCTATACTTGTATCGTAAAATGGACGGCATTTATACCCTCCATAACTGAATGCCCGTGCAATTCCAATGGCACCAATTGCATCGAGTCGGTCGGCATCTTGAACAATTGCAAGTTCTGTTGTTGTTTGTAAAACTTTCCCTTTTCGAAACGATATATTCCTAATAATAAAATCTATGGCAGAAATATCAGATCCGAGAATTCCTTTCCCTTTCAAAAAAGATGTAGCAATAACAGAGCCTTTCTCTTCGTCGCCATTATTAAATTTAGCATCGGCTATATCGTGAAATAATGCAGCTAATTCCACAACCAAAAGGTTACAGTCTTCGGTCTTGGCAATTTCGCAGGCATTTTTATATACGCGTAAAGCATGCGATGCATCGTGTCCTGATTCTGCTCCTTGCAGATATCTTGTTACGAAAGCTTTTGCTTCCTCAATTATTGATTCATGTGTCATAATGATATAATTTAGTTTTTGTAACCCCTTAATTGATTCATTTTATATTTTAGTCCAATCAATAGGTTGACGTGCACTTAAATCGGCATAAGGTTTCCCCGATAATACCGTTTCAGTATGTGTTAATGCTTGTTCTGTTCCGGAATATATAACAACCGGCTGCCTACATGCTTTTAGTATTTCGAATAAAGCCTGCACCTTTTGAACATCATTGCCACACTCAAACATTATACGATTAGTATCGTGGTTGTCGAGAAATAATACGAGCGAAAAGTTTTTATCGTATCGTTTAAAGTGTTTCTTCAATGCATGAATGACAGCTGTTTTAGATTGTCCTTCATGAACAAACTGTTGCAAAACAATAGTTCGGGCTTTAAAATCAAGTACGGCATCAAGCAAGCCGACATATTGTAATTGAACACGTTCTTGAGATATACCAAAGTATTTATGAAATACGGTATTCTTGATTCTTAAGGTGTTAAACAAACGTTTATGTATGCCATCTATCCATGCTTCCCCAATAAGTACTGCGTTTGGATTCATAGCCTTAAGTTGAAATCTCAACGCAGTAAGGAAAGAATGAGATACCCCTATCACATGATCAATTCTAAAACCATCAAATCCTTTCGATAACCAGAATGTAGCATTATCGATAAAATAACTACGGGCATCAGGTTCGTCGAGATTAATTTTTGCTAATTCTTTAAAACCCAAAAATGAAAGGTAATCGCCGGTCGATTCATTAAAGCTGAACCATTTTCGATATTTGCTTAGTTTATTATTTCGAGCATCAATAAAAAAAGGATGTTCAATGGAACAATGATTGGGAACAAGATCAACAATTATTTTCATTTTGTTTTGATGAACTATAGCTATAAGCTGTTCAATATCGTCAATTGATCCGAAATGTTCGTCAACGGCATAAAAATCGGTAATGTGATACCCATGATATGAAATACCTTTATAGAAAGGCGAAATCCATAAACAGTTTACCCCAAGAGTTTTGATATAATCAATTTTCTCAATGATTCCTTTTATTGAACCACCGGCAAAATGTGGTTTATTCGGTTCAACAATCGTTGAACTATAAAACCTGTCAATTAACAGATGATAGATAAATGCTTCTGAAAGCCATTTTTTTTGCATGAAAATTGTAATTTCATTATTGTCAAAAATAACTAAACAATACTAAGATTTAAGTTTAAACGTTAAAAAAGCAAAAAAATAATTTAAAACAAAGGAGGTTCACATGAAAAAGTACGCAATTTCAATTGTTTCGGCTATACTAGGAAGTATTTTTACTTTTGGAATTATTATCGGTTACTCTTATTACAAAGAAACACATTCGGCAAAGAGTTTTTGGTCATCGGTCAATGTTCCTGTCAAAAATGCATCGTTTAATAGTCAAACTGGCAGTTCCGGTTCATTTCCCGATTTTACCGATGCGGCAGCTAAAACAATGGAAGAAGTTGTTCATATTAAGTCTAAACAAATAATAAAACGCCAACTGCCACAAGGCAATTTCTTCATTCCGGGAATGCCCGACGATTTATTCCAACAGTTTTTCGGTAATCCATACGGAGGTCGTGGACAACAACAACAATTGCCCAATCAAGAGCAGGTTGGAACAGGTTCGGGAGTTATTATAAAAGCAGATGGTTATATTGTTACCAATAATCATGTTATTGATAATGCCGACGAGATTGAAGTTACACTTCACGATAATCGTACCTTTAAAGCAACCGTTGTAGGCACCGATCCTTCGACCGATTTAGCCCTTATTAAAATAGATGCAACAGATTTAAACTGTATGCCGTTAGCCAACAGTGATGACGTAAAAGTTGGACAATGGGTTTTAGCAGTGGGAAATCCGTTTAATCTAACCTCAACCGTAACTGCCGGCATTGTTAGTGCTAAAGGAAGGAACATTAATATCAATAAAGATAAATATGCAATAGAATCGTTTATTCAAACCGATGCGGCTATTAATCCGGGCAACAGCGGAGGTGCATTGTGTAATTTGGATGGCGAATTGGTGGGAATAAACACAGCAATAGCAAGTCCAACGGGAGCTTACTCAGGTTATGGATTTGCAATTCCAGCCAACATCGTTCGAAAAGTTATTGGCGATATTATAGAATTTGGAACTGTTCAACGAGCATTTCTTGGGGTGAGTATTCGCGATGTCAATTCGGAATTAGCAAAGCAAAAAGGTATTGATATTAACGAAGGAGTATATGTTGAAGGAATGCAAGAAAACAGTGCTGCAAAAAAAGCTGGCATAAAAGCTGGCGATGTTATTATATCTATTGATGGAAGTACAATTAAAACAACGCCCGAATTACAAGAAATTGTAGGAAAACATAAACCGGGCGATGTAATTCAAGTAAAGGTAAATCGAGAAGGTAATGAATCGACTATTGCTGTAACGTTAACAGGACAAAACGGTACGACATCGCCGGTAACAAAGGAAGAAGGCGATATTTTAAAGTCGCTGGGTATAACAATTGAGAATCTTAGTCCGGAACAAGTAAAAAAGCTTCACATTAACGGCGGAGTGAAAGTAACACAAATAAGCGAAGGCATTATAAGCCGTTCAACAGATATGAAGGTTGGATGTATCATTACGAAAGTTGACCACACGCCAATAATTGACAAAGAACATTTCATTACTATAATGAAAACAAAAAATGGTGGCGTTTTAATGGAATGCCTGTATGAAAGGAATAATGCCCATTATTTCTATGGCTTTGGGTTGTAGAACCAGTTGGTCGTACATTACTACATAAAAAATAGGCTGTCATATATTCAAATGATAGCCTATTTGAATTTATTTAAGACCCCGAGGGTTTTTAAAACCCTCGGGGTCTTAAATAAATTCAATCCGATTATTTCTTCGTTTTCTCGTACGAGGTAACGATACCTTTTATAAGAGCTGAACTAAAGCCATTATGTTCCATTTCGTTTAAGCCGGCAATAGTAACACCGCGAGGAGTGGTAACCATATCAATTTCTTCTTCGGGATGTGAGCCGAGTTTTAAAAGCAGTTCAGCAGCACCTTTAGCTGTTTGTGCAGCAATAAGCTGAGCATCTTCGGCATGAAAACCGATTTGTGTTCCACCTTGCGATGCAGCACGAATAGAACGTAAAAAGAAAGCAATACCACAAGAACCGAGAGCTGTGGCCGAACTCATATATTCTTCTTCAATAACTAACGTTATCCCAACAAGATTAAATAATGCTTCAACTTCTGAAATAATCGTTTTTGCTTTTTCATTACCCGACAAGCATGTCATCGATTCTCTAATTCGAATTGCGGTGTTAGGCATTGCCCGTATAATACTAACGTCTTTGCCCACAAATTCTTCAATTGAGTCCATTGTATAACCGGTAACACAAGAAATAATAATATGACCCGATGTGATTTCGTTCTGAATATCTTTTAATATAATAGGAGCAAGTATCGGTAACACCGTAAAAATTACAATCCTTGCATTTTTTACTGCAAATTGATTATCGCAGGTAAAGGTAAATCCTCCTTGATTCAAATCTTTAGGTAAATCGTTTTGATGCCGAGTAATAATAATTTGCGATGCATTATATTTACCCGATTGTGCTAATCCTTGAGCAATTGCCATTCCTATATTACCACCACCGATGATTGCAATTGTTTTTTCGAAAGTATATTGTTGTGCCATATTAATGCTGTATAATTTGTTCCCCAAAACTACAAAATATTTGATACTTGTCAAAAGATAAACGAAACAAAAAGATTCAAAATTCTATTTATCACATACTAAAATCAATAAATTGGAGTTTTTATTCCTCAGATTGAAAAATTCTCTATATTCGCACGTTAATTTTTGAACAAAATTTTATGACACAACAGTATAAAAAGATCAACAACATTACCGGATGGATTGTATTTGCAATTGCATCGCTGGTTTTTCTCTTAACCATTGAACCAACCGTTAGTTTTTGGGATTGTGGGGAATTTATTTCAACATCGTTTAAACTTGAAGTTGGTCATCCGCCGGGAGCTCCGCTTTTTAACATGCTAACACGCATTGTTACGTTGTTGTCGTTTGGCAATCATGCTCATGCAGCTAAAATGATCAATTCATACTCTGCAATAATGAGCGGATTGACAATCTTATTTTTGTTCTGGACCATCACCCATATTGCACGCCGTGTAGTAAGTAAAGGTAAAAAAGATCTCAGTCTTGAACAAACCATAGTAATCATGGGAACCGGTATCATTGGTGCATTAGCTTTTGCATTTACCGATTCTTTTTGGTTTTCGGCTGTCGAAGCAGAAGTATATGCATCGTCATCGTTCTTTACTGCAATTGTATTTTGGACAATCTTAAAATGGGAAGACGAAGCCGACGAACCGGGAGCAAACCGTTGGATTATTCTCGCAGCCTATCTAATGGGGCTATCAATAGGTGTCCATCTCTTGAACATTCTTACTATTCCAGCTTTGGTATTTGTTTATTATTTCAAAAAACATACACCAACCCGCAACGGATTTCTTGCTGCTTTAGCAATAGCGATGGTAATTACTGCTGTTGTGCTTTGGGGCATTATTCCTTATCTATTTAAAATAGCTTTCCAATTCGAACTAATATTCACCAATGGATTCGGTTTACCGTTTAACACAGGAGCTATTTTCTATTTTGTTGCTCTTATTTCATTAATTGTATGGGGTACAATATATACCCATAAGAAAGGTAAAGCATTGGCAAATACTATCATATTAGCGTTTGCTGTTATAATTATCGGATACTCTTCGTACTTCATGGTAATGATACGTTCGAATGCAAATCCTCCACTCGACGAGAATAATCCTGAAAGTGTATTCAATCTAGTATCGTTCCTTAACCGCGATCAATATGGCGACACACCATTGCTTTTCGGTCAATATTATAACGCACCACTTGATCCTCAAAAGCCATATGTAAAAGACAAGAAATGGTATATTCAAAAAGGAGGTAAATATGTGGTTGCCGACGAAATGCAAAAACCTAACTACGACGAACGTTTTACCGGATTTTTACCTCGTATGTGGAGTCCTGAGCCACGTCACGTTGCTGCTTATAAATATTGGGGAAGAATAGAAGGAACTCCAATAATGGTTACAAAAAACGATGGAACAACTGAAACATTATATAAGCCTACCTTTGGTGAAAATATGACCTACTTGTTCCGTTATCAATTGGGACATATGTTTTGGCGTTACTTTATGTGGAACTTTGCCGGACGTCAAAACGATATTCAAGGTAATGGCGAATTGACCAATGGCAACTGGATTTGCGGTATTCCGTTTATCGACAATATGCGTCTAGGCGATCAAAGCAAACTGCCTAAAACGTTACGCGAAAATAAAGGACACAACACCTATTTCTTATTACCGTTTATTCTTGGAATATTTGGAATATTCTATCTATTAAAACGTGATAAAGAATATTCATGGATAGTCTTTGTCTTCTTTATGATTACAGGAGTTGCAATTATTATCTTCCTTAACCAGTATCCATTCCAGCCTCGCGAACGTGATTATGCTTATGGAGGTGCATTCTATGCATTTAGTATGTGGATTGGAATTGGAGTATTGTCGGTTTACGAATTCATGAAGAAATACATTAACGGAACAACAAGTGCGGTACTTGCAACGGTTGTATGTACTTCGGTACCAACTATTCTCATTGCTCAAAACTGGGACGACCACGATCGTTCAAGCCGTTATTTTGCACGCGATTTTGCATCCGATTATCTTAACTCATGTGCTCCTAACGCTATATTATTTACCAACGGTGATAACGATACATTCCCCCTCTGGTATTGCCAAGAAGTAGAAGGAATAAGAACTGATGTTCGTGTCGTGAATTTAAGTCTTTTAAATACCGATTGGTATATTGACCAAATGAAACGTCGTGCATACAATTCGGCTCCAGTACCATTCAGCCTTACACAAGACAAATATGTGCAAGGGAAACGCGATGTGGTATATGTGATGCCCGATCCTCGTTTAAAAAACGATTATCAAGACATTAAAGATGTTATGGATTACATTTCGTCTGATGCACCCGAAACTAAATATAACAACGAGGGTGAATTTCTTGATATCCTTCCGGCTACTAAACTTAAAGCAAAAGTTGATTCGATCAACGCAATCAGAAGTGGTGCGGTGCCAAAAGGTCAGGAATCGCGAATGGTGAAAGAAATTAAATGGGAAGTAAAAGGAAGCAATGTTGTTAAAAACCATTTAATGGTTCTTGATCTGCTTGCTCAAAACGATTGGAAACGTCCTATTTATTTTGCAATAACCGTTGGATCGGAAAACTATTTCGGATTAGAAAAATATTTCCGTCAAGAAGGACTTGCATACCGTTTAGTTCCTTATGAAACAAAAACGTATGATGGTCAGGAAGGCGAAATAGGAACCGACAAGATGTATAAAAACATGATGGAAACCTTTAAATGGGGCGGACTTGACGATCCGAAAGCATATGCCGACGAAGGTGTGCTTCGTATGGCAATGAACTTCCGTAATCTTTTCACCCGTCTTGCATTAGCTCTCGAAAAAGAAGGTAAAAAAGATTCGGCATTGAAAGTGTTGGATCGCGGATTAAAAGTTATGCCTAACAATTTGGTGCCTTACAACTATTTCAACTTGGAAATGGCAACCATGTACAATCGTATGGGACAACCTCAAAAAGCAGAATCCATACTTAAAACGATTATCAAACAAAGCAAAGATAATTTAAGATACTATCTATCGATCGACGAAAATAAACTATACGAAGATCAAGACAACCTTCAACGTGAACTTGGTGTTGCCAATGAAATTGTAAGAGTTGCTACTTCAATAAATAAAAAAGATTTAGCTAAAGATATTATCAATTCAACCATTGTTCAAATAGAAGAAAACTATAAGTTTGTTCAAATGTACGGACAGTTTGCCAACGATCAAAAGAAGCTTGGCGAATGGTATCAAAGCTTGAACGATTTAGATAAGAATATCTTAGCTCTATATATGCAGTTTGAACAATCAAAACAACAGAGTAAGAAATAAAACCGATTCCTCAGTAATTCATGAATATACCTATAGTAAAGCCATCTCAGCTAGCTGAGATGGCTTTTCCCAAATTCACTTGGCGAGTTGCAGGTGAAACAAAAATATATCTCACTTTCGACGACGGTCCCATTCCCGATGTAACGGAATGGGTATTGGAAACATTGGAAAAGTTCAACATCAAAGCTACATTCTTTTGTGTGGGCGAGAATGTTGTAAAATATCCCGAGATATTTAAGAAGATACTTGCTGCAAATCATTCGGTAGGTAACCATACCTATAATCATCTCAACAGTTGGAAAACCGATAATACACGCTATATTGAAAATATAGCCTTGGCAAGCGAAGTTATCGAATCGAAACTATTTCGTCCACCATACGGAAAGATACGTCCCAGTGTAACGAATAAAGTATTGAAAACACATAAAACAATTATGTGGGATGTACTTTCTAAAGATTACGATCAGGATATAACACCCGAAGAATGTTGTGAAATTGTATTAAAGAAAGTATCGAAAGGCTCGATCATAGTGTTTCACGATTCGTTAAAAGCAGAAAAGAATCTTCGTTATGCTTTACCTAAATCGATTGAACAACTCCTTGAACGAGGGTTTGAATTCGATAAACTGTCGATGGTATAAAATAACTAAAAACTAATAGCTAATAACTAAAAATTAAGATTGCCTATATAGTGAAAGAATAACTCTGTGGTATTTATTCTAAGTTCTCTTTGGCTAAATGGCTGTTTAATAAAGTTATCTTTATTAGTCGTTCAATTTTTGAAAATTGCGAAGACTACTATATAACTAAAAACTAAAAACTAAAAATTAAAAAATCTTCTTTTCGCTGTGGTTATATTTTAAAACAAAATATTCGTAAGGAAAGGAGTTCTAATTTTCTCGATTTTTTCATACATTTACCGGAGTAAAATCTGTTGATTTGAAAAAACTTATTGCAAACATACAAGCTTTTCTAAATAGGCCGAAAGTACATAGGCTTTGGGCTAATGCTAAAAACAAATATATTTTGGCAACTATAGCTTTTGTTGTATGGATTCTGTTTATCGACGAAAATAATATGATCGACCGGTTCTTTGCCTGGAGAAAGTACAAGCAATTAGAGCATACCAAACAATATTTCGAAGATAAAATAAAAAAAGACCATTACGAAATGGAAGAACTCGACAAGAATAAAAACCTTGAACGTCTTGCCCGTGAAAAGTATTTAATGAAGAGAAAAAACGAAGACATTTACATCATTAAAGACGATAAATAATCATGCGGGGTTTCTTATTTTGCATAGCGTCGATCGTTCTTCTTACCATACATTCACAATCGTTTTCACAGAACAAATACGACTGCCTTACCGATAGTATTTTCACCTTCAAACACGATAGTCTCGGATTGTTCTCGCATACCGAAATGCATCAGTTTATGAAAGACAACGAGTATTTCAATCCTATTGTCGAAGGATATACGCTCCTAGGAACAACCGTAAAACAAGGATTTTACTATACTCCTACATCAAAAACAAAAATATATGCCGGAGTTGCTGCTTTATGGTACGACGGCGATAAATCGTTTAATTATATTGATCCCGAATTATCAATACAATACAATTTCAACAACCATTTTAGCATGATAATGGGTTCACTGCCTTCCATGCAACACCACGCTATAACACCAATGATGCTTAACAGCGAGAATTTCCTTACCAAACCATCGGAAAAAGGAATTGAATTTTTAATGGACAACAAACATCTACGATGGAACACGTGGATTTCGTGGGAACAGTTTTTGCATCCTTATCAACATTCGCAAGAATATATTTATATGGGCAACAGTTTAGAATACATACCGATAAAAACAGATAATTTCTCTTTATCGTTGCCCCTTCAGTTCAGCATATATCATCATGGAGGTCAAATAAACGATGTGTGGATGCCTCTTTTACTAATGTACAACAATGCTGTAGGAATAAATCCAAAACTGTATGTCAACCATAGTGTAATAAGCCTTGCTTACTATTATTTAGGATATAAAGATGCTGCATCGCATCAAACACAACCTTTTAGTAATGGCGATGGACACTACATCCGTTCGATGTATGCATCAAAACATTTTAATGTATCGGCAAGTTACTGGCAGGGTTATCAATTTTATGCCCCCGAAGGCGAACAGATATACTCTTCGGTATCGCAAACCATACCTCTCAGCACCCCATCGACCGATCAAAAGAATAGAAAACTATATATAGTAGAGTTTTATTACAACAATCAACTTGCAAAAAATCTACATTTGCTCTGTGGAACAGAATTCTACGACGATGTGATTAACTCCATTCTCGATTTTAATCTAAGTCTTTCGTTACGTTATTCCGGCGATCTTCTTTTAAAGAATCATCATAGGGAACATCATTCCAAATAATACGTTATAAAAGTAACAATTGATATAGGTAAATGCTTACCGATATCAATTGAGATACCAAGCAATAGTTGATTCTTTTATGACTACTACTATACCGTTAACTATATTCTATTAACCCAATGGAGAATGGAATCGAAATTCATATTTGTGATAAATAAACGAGTAAACACGTTGAATAAAAGGATTAATAACGATAAACTCAAAAATACATTTCGATTTGAATATTGAAGAGACACCATCAGTGCTATCGATACATAAAAACGTAAAAAAACGATCTATAAAACGACTAAACATAGAATAACTAAAAAAAATAATTGTATGCAAAAGATAACTCCCTTTTTATGGTTCGACAACAATGCCGAAGAAGCCGTAACGTTCTATACCTCTGTATTCAAAAATTCATCGATTGTAGTAACTACCTATTATGGTGAAGGAGCTCCATTACCTAAAGGCACGGTGATGACCATTCAATTTAAACTCGAAGGACAAGATTTTATAGCTCTTAACGGAGGTCCTATATTTAGTTTTACCCCGGCAATATCATTATTTGTTTCTTGCGAAAATCAACAGGAGGTTGACCATTTATGGAAAAAACTAACTGATGGTGGCGAAGCTCTACAATGTGCATGGTTGAAAGATAAATATGGCATTTCATGGCAAATTGTTCCAACCATTTTAGGCACATTACTCCAAGATAAAGATCAGGTAAAAGCAAACAAGATGCTACAAGCTATGTTAGGGATGACAAAAATAAATATAGACCTACTCAAAGAAGCTTATAATAGCTAAATCAGAATCGGTAATGGCAACAACAAGAAATGTAATCGTTTACATTGCAATGAGTCTCGATGGTTATATAACGGGTCCGGAAAATAGTTTGGATTTCCTTAAAAGGGTAGAAAAAGAAGGTGAAGATTATGGTTATGCTACGTTTCTGCAAACTACCGACACCATAATTATAGGAAGAAAATCGTACGATAACGTTCTAGCTATGGGAATTGCTTACCCGCATGCCGACAAAACAGTATATATTATCACACGAACAGCAAAACCTGCGATAGGTTCATTAAATTATTATAGTGGAAACCTCAAAGCATTAGTTTTAGAGTTAAAAAACAAACCGGGTAAAAACATATTTTGCGATGGTGGAGCAGAAATTGTGAACCAACTACTTAAAGACAACTTGATTGATGAATTTATAATTTCAATTATACCTGTTCTGCTTGGAAATGGAATAAGACTTTTCAACAATTCATTTGAGGAACTTTCGATATCACTTATCGGATATTCAAAATTCGACACCGGCTTGATTCAGTTACATTATGTAAGAAAAAACAGATAACTGTTCATGTACTTACAAATAAAATTACCCGCCTGAGTCAGCTTTTCAACTAAGAAGCCGGTTATTTAAATTTAAAAGCCGCATATTTTTTTATTTTATACAGAATATTCAATTGCTAATACACAATTAATACTAACTTTGTTATGTATAATTTATAATGTATGACTAAAATAAAATATGATAGCTTCTTTAATCGTTTTATAAATGCATTTTATAATGAAGCTTTACGACGGAGTCATTCTAGTCCGCTTGAAGAATGGTTTGATTTAACAATTGTATACAAGATCAAACCCAATTCAAATATTATTCTAACCGAAGAAGCAGACAAAATAGCTCAAAAGATACTCGGCAATTTAGGAATAGGATATAAAGAGATCAAACCGTTTCTAAGGCAATTACATGAAGCCGGTTTGATTATTCCTTTTCAACCTTTTTATATGGAACGTTTCAAATTTAAGTTTTCTAAAAAAGCTTTAACTTTTATTGAAAACGCCAAGTAACATTCGTCGAGCTTTTCAAAATAATTAGGATAATAAACCTTTTCCATGAATCGGAATTCAGGGCAAAAACTTTATTGGTTTTAGTTTAAAAAGTTTCTGTTGAGGAATCTAGCCTTTGCTCTTAAACGATGAGATATCTTTTACCTATTTAGGGTCTGCTGAATAACTAAATGTCAATGAGAATCGTTTTTTTATTTTAAATCTTCTTCTGCCTTACTTTTTTCTTGACAAAAAAGTAACAACCGAGCGAAGCGAGCTCATCAACCGGAACGAAGTGTAGCTCGACGAAGTCAATATGCACAATATTGTAACGATGTTTCAAATATTCCTTGCACTTTATTTCTATATATTTCTTATATTTAAGAACTTAATCGTTTTTCAGCAGACCCTATTTAAATTATCTCTCTAGTTATTACTTTGATTAACAAATAGTCTCTTTTTTATTTTTTTTAAAGCACGGCGACAGCAGAGACGATTGCCGAACCACGCTCATTTTATTCGATAGTACATAATTGAAATGTTTCAACTTCTGACAAACGGAAGTGAACTGGATTGTAGTTCAACAAAGATTCCATGTTGGGCATTGCATGCCACATGAAATCCTAGGTATTATGGGCAGTTGTTTATTTATCAAACTTATATCTTATATCTCGATTAAAGTCACAAAATTTAATTTTTCCAAAATCTTTTTCATTATATGTGATATCATAGTTTGTTTTAATCTTTTCTTGTTCGCCATAATTATATTCAGAATACAACACTATATTAAATAAAAACCAATCTTTTTCTCTTTTAGAATATTTAAAAATATATTGTTTTGAAATGAGATTATATCCCATATGGTAAAAGTAACTTATACTGAATTGTCCTTTTTCAAAAATGATATCATCGAATGCATCTCCACTTGAGAAGTTTGAAGGATCATAAAAAATTCTTTCGTTGTTTTTGGAAAATTCTTTCAGTGTTTTATCTTTTTGTCTAATGAGCAATATTAATGGTCGAATAATACTGTGATAGTCACCATCTGTAATAGTATCAATTTTCCTTTCCATAGAATCTTCACCACATAAAATTATTTTATCTTCGAGTGAATCTATATTTAAGTCTGAAGAATAAGCTTTGATTAAATGAAATCCTTTGGGTATAAATTGACTTAAATCATCAACAAGTTTAGTCAATGTATCATTTGGGAATGAATCGACTGTACGTTTTTCTACTTTTAATAATGTATCAGATTTATAAATAATCTTATCTGCATGCTGTTTCGAATCACATGAAGTTAAAATAATCCAGATAAATATTGTAATATAGAATCTCATTGTCTCATTTTTTACAATTGCCCATAACAATTCTGTATCAGCAAGATTACGAATCAAGTATAAAACGCATTCTACTAATTCTTTTATATCTCGATCACTTATCAACGAGTAGTTTTTTATTATCTTTTGATTAAACTCATTTAATAATCCAACCTGATTTTTTAAATACTTCTATTTTTGAAATTATGTCTTTTCTAACATTATGATCTTTGATTTTAAAATAGAATTCTCTATTCGAATTTACTCCTTTAATAATAATTCGGTTATTGGTTCCATCTTTTGACTTTCCTTCGAAAAGAATTCCTATTAAAGAACGATCCATACTTCCAAATTCCCCATAGATATCAATAAAGATTTCTTTGATTTCAGACTTATCATAAATTTTAACTTTATTGAAATATATTCCATCTTCTGCAAAAACGAATAAACCGACTAAATCATAATGTTTTACAAAAGAACGATAAATTAATGAAGATATAAAAATAGTACCTGGAATTAAATACAAATATCTATTATCGATATCTAAAAACATTTTTAAAATGAAAAATACAATAAAACTTATAAATGATATAGACCATGTTATATATTTTTTTTTGTTCTCTTTTACAATGTCAAGTTTAATATTCATTTTCCATTTATTTTTCCATATCAATTGTGATTCATTTTAAAATATCTCACAAAATTATATCTTCACTTCTCGTTATCGTCATGCATTTTTAAAGCTGCACCTAACGAGTTGCTGGATGCAACTGTTACCGAATTCGTGTGACTTCGTATCGCCCGACGAAACCGCTGAAGCGAGTGACGAAGTTGCGTTTTTGAAGGGGCGGTAACTGTTGTATTCCAGCTTGTTATCAGTTGTGGTTCTTTAAATTTCTAATCGATTAGTATCTGTTTCCATAAATTACAAATAGTTTCAAAACTATAATTACTTTGATTCATAGAACTTGTACTTGGTAATAAAATATACTTAAGATTATTCTTTCTTGAAAAATACTTATCATAAATAGCACTCGCTTTTTTGCCATTAAAACCTATAATTCTCAAGTTTTTATGTTTATCAATAAAGCTATCAATATCGTTTGGCTCTTCGTTTACAATTTCTTTATCTGTACTTCCTTTTCTTATGGCTTTATGAGCGACATCCCAAATACCAATTTTAGTTTTTAGTAAAAGTTCATTCTTTTCTTCGTAAGTTTTCGGTAATTCTAAATTAGTTATATTTGAAATGATTTGCCAAAACAGATTTCTATTATCTGCATAATATTGATTTAAGTTTAATGACTTATCACCTGGTAATGTACCTAATATTAAAATTTTCGTTTCAAAATTGGAAATGGGTTCAAATGATTGTTTGAGGTTAATGGAATCGTATTTTATAACAATGTTTTCTTTAGGTACTTTATCCGATTGTTTTGTTTGTTTTTGAATAGTTCTATTATCATTAGTAGTTATAGATGTTGGTTGAGCTCCGCTCCAACTCAACTCAATGGAAGTTTCAAAATCTTTTACCCTAAAACTAATACTGTTTTTATCCGAAATATCAGAACCTTTAAACTGAAAAGTCTTATTAAATGATTTGCTTTCATGGTCAATCTCAACGACCAAAGTATCACCTTTCGTTACAGCTTTGGTGTCAATTTTATAACTAATAGACTTCTCATTTCTACTTGATGGTCTGATTGTTCTCTTTCTTAAAATTGTTTCCATATTTACTTTAATGAATGTGGATAGCTTGTTTCAATGATTTCAAGTTCGATAAACTTTGATACGTTTCTTTTAATATCATCATATCCACTATTCAAGCTTTTCAATTCGTTTATTAAATCCTTTTGATAAACGGTATTATAAACTTTTAATAAATACAAAGCTTCTTCTTTTGATTTGCAAAGTTTATCGATATGTGATAATGTATCATGAATATTGGAATTTCCAAAAACATTTTTTTGATTTCGAATAGATTCGTATAATAAAGTTAATTCATTCTTATATCTATCATTTTCAATTTCTTCTTCTGTTCTATTATCTTCTATTATTATATCTTTTGCATATTTTGGAGAAACGATTTCGTTTAATAAATTATCATTATTTGGCTTTTCTATCTTTAATGAACTTAATAAACTCAATTCAAATCCGCTATATACTAATCCGAGTGAACCTGCAAAAACAAGAAAAATTCCAGAACCCCAAAAAGCTGTTGGAGAAGTATTTATTTCTGATTGCTTATGAGCAAACATATTACTAATACTATCCATTCCTTCTGAGATTTTATCTGTATAATCAGACAATTTACTACACATAAATGACATAATGATAATAGATACTAAACCAATAATAAGATATATGAAATTGTATTGGTTTGTATCCTTTGAGTTATTATTAATAGCAAGTATTCCTGATATTATTGAAAGAATCAAAATCAAAATTCCTTCTGTGGAATTAACTCCACTTCTAGAAATAATTCCTCCAAATTGTACCCAAGGTAAAAAACAACCTAAGAGTAAGGCTATCGATGCTCCAATTGCAATTTTATTTTTCATGTATTATCTATTTATATTTACATTTTATCATTTGTAGTTACTTATCAACAAGGCTTTTTTACCATAACTGCTAACGACTTGCTGTATGAAAAAAATGCCGAAAAGCGAGCGACTTTTATCGCCCGAAGACAACGCTGAAAACGGGAGCGGAAGCTCCAATTTTGCTGGGTTTCGGCAGTTTTTTATACAGCTTGTTAGCTGCTGCTATTTATTCTTTTTCAAGTAGTTATCAATATATTCAAAGTCATCAATCTTATTCTTGTTATCATTTATCCATTTGTAAATTTCTCCTGAAAACCAAAGAGTCATATATCCTCCAGAATTGTCTAAAGGTACATTCATTTTAGTTCTCAATAATTCAAGAAATCCATTATTTACATATGAAGTATCATCTAGAATTTGGTCTTCCTTATTAACTTTACTGTATTCCGTGTTTTGTTTTATCACGATGACACAACTGTATTTCAAAGGACGAAAATCTTTGTTTTTTATGCAATCAAATAAGAATTTATTAATTTCATTGGGAGGAATCGTAAAGCGAGATACGACAAACGTATCACGACCGAAAATATATGTCGGTTTGTAATTGTTTACAAAATTATCGCACTTTGTCATCATTTGCTCAAATGAATCATTATTCGCTTGAGCAAAAGTCAAGTCAAAAGTGAGAAGTAATATTGCAAATACTGTAAGTTTCATTTTCGTTTTTTATAGTTGCAGCTAACAATTATGTATCAGCAATTGCTGATATATTCCATTTATCAGCAAGCCATCATTCTTCATTAAAAGTGATAAATATAAACTCAACGATGGAGAATGATCTTTCAAAATGCAGCATTTAGTATTGTTCGGTTAAAAACCAAAGTTATACAAAAGAATTATAAATCAAAAGATCGAGCGGACTTTTTATCTGATCATAACCCTTGTTTGTTATATGGATATATATTTGTGTTTTCGTGATCTAAACGACTTTGAAAAGTAAATGAGTGTAATGTCGTTATTCTTTAATTAATTACATGCTATATCAACGGTCAAAGAATCTTAGTTAACGTTTATATAATCGTTGCATCTTTTATTATTATAATTTAAACGATCAGATAATAGTCGATAACGGTTAGGTATTTCTATAAAATAATTAGACGGTCGTTTGTTCGTAGATTTCTGTCGTACGATCATTGATAATGGTCATTTGACGGTTGCATCTTTTATTCTAAAATCTTAATGGTTCTTCTGATCGTTGATAATGGTCGTATGATAATTGCGTCTTTCATTATGAATAATTAAACGGTCAAATGATCGTTTATTTTCTGTCATTTGACCGTTATTAATGTTTATATGATGGTTGCATCTTTAATTCTAAAAGCTTTAACGGTAAAATGATAATTGCGTCTTACAATATGACTATTTAAACAGTCATACGTTCGTTTATTTCTGTCAAACGATCGTTGATTACTGTTCATATAATTATTGGGTCACCCATTATAAAAATATAAATAAGCTGAGAATGTTAAAATAAGAATTAACTCCGTTAACAATATTCCAATTCGTATGTATAGTTAATGAACATACTAACTGCACCTTTTTTTAATAATATAGACAAAAAAAACACTCTTACCAACAATCAAAATTGTCGATAAAAGTGTAAAAGCAAACGTAAAAGTAAAAAAGGGATAAAAGGATTAACGTACTCTAAATTTAATGATTTGACTCCATTTTGAATCTTCTTCGCTTGTCAAAATAGGGCGGTTTTGAAATTGATATAATTCACCGGGAATTAAATTAGCTATCTTAGTTCGCGAAATGCGAGTAGACGAATTGGTCCAAACAATTCCATCGACACTATAACGCCAATCACGAGGACCTCTACCGGCAGCTTTTAAGATAACTGTTCCTTCAACCGGTCCATCAGTAACAGAGTCAACCGGTTTATGATGAGCAGTCGACCTTTTAATAGCCATCCCTGAACTGGCAATAATAATTGCTGCTTCTTTAACTGAAGCATTAGCTGCTTGTTGAACATCGGCCTTAAGCGAATGTAACATTTCTTTCACCTTAGCAAGTGCTGCATTACGTTCTTCAATTGTTACGGTAGGTGGACTCAAGTAAAAATTGGTTTCAGTAGTATCTAACGTGTCGATAAGCGTTTTCAAAACAATTAACTTTGCTGCCGAACTTGCGAAATAAATATTACCTGTCATATCCTTACAGATAGCCTTCGAATAGCCAATTGTATTTTCTATTCTTCTGGGGAAATTAAGTGCAACGGTATAATGTACCGGTTTAGATGTTTCCATAGAAATAAGGTTTTAAATTAATAACAATATTTTGTAATAACGATAATCAAAGATAGGTTGATATTTTCCAAAAAAGGTAGAAATTTGATTCATCAAACTCCTAAAAACGTCTCATTTTTTAGGTAAAACCACCATTATTCACTATTATCCGAAATAAAATGGTGAATGATGAGTTGTGAATGACTGTTCTACTCGTAATGTACTTTGAGATATGAGATATTAGAACTAACTCATTAACGTGAGTTGACATATATACGATAAAAGAATTATGGAACTTTGAGTCTGATAGTCCGGTGAATACTCCGTTAATCGATAAGGGTGTAGTCTATTTCACGAGTGGGAAGTATTTATATGCAATTAAATAATAGGAAGCACTTTTCGCAACAATCTATGCAACCGATTTATAAGAACGAACAACATATATATTAATATATTGAATAATAATTGAATGGTCAGAATATAAATCTTATACGTTATAATATTCGCTACTATAAGGTAATATTACAAACGAGAACCATTTAAATATTATTACAATTACATTCAAAAAATTGTTCAAAAACAATGTATGAGATTGTTTACATTCACTATCTTTGAAAAAAGATTTGATTATGACAATAACAGATTTGAAATACGAAATTCAAAAAGCAATTGATTCGGTTCCAGAATCAGTACTCGTTGATGTATTGGAATATCTTAAACAACTGCAGAAAACACCGAATGATACCGTTCATTTGTCACAACATCTTGGATTGATTCTTCGCGAAGATAAAGAGCTCTTGCAAAGGTTGTCATTATGATTCTGACAAACGTCTCTACAAAAAACATTAATATCGTTGATAAAAAAGACATCCTTAATCGATCTTCAGACCTTTAACCATTCTTTTTCTTCCATTGTTGACGAAACGATTCTTTCGCAAAGCTTGGTAAGTCACGATGTTTACCCCAGAGTTTTGCTGCTGCTACATTCATTAATGTATTTTTTATTCCACCACCAACAATATCCATTCTTGAACCGCTTTTCATTAGTGTAGCAAACGATTTCATTGCCAATCGCTCGCCTAAGGGAGTATAATTATTCTCAACCATAATATTTCGCAGGTTAAGTATAAGATTATGAAGTGGTATTTTTACGGGACAAACCTCGCTGCATTTGCCACAGAGTGAACATGCAGAAGTGAGATGTTTATGTTCTTGTAAACCTTTAAAGTGAGGTGTAATAACCGTTCCGATTGGTCCTTGGTACGTTGTTTCGTAGGTATAGCCTCCAATATTTTTATAAATAGGACATGCATTTAAACATGCTCCACAGCGAATACATGCTAATGCTTCGTTTTGAAACGATTTGGCATACAAATCGGTACGTCCGTTATCGAGAAGGATGATAAATTGTTGCTCCGGTCCATCGGTATCGTTGCTACGTTTGGGACCTGAGAATAACGTATTATAAACGGTTATTGCTTGTCCAGTGCCATGAATAGCAAGATGCGGCCACATCAGTGCAAGATCTTTAACCGATGGTATTACTTTTTCTATTCCGGCTATTGCTATATGAATTTTAGGAAACGATGTTGACATTAATGCATTGCCTTCGTTTTCGGTAACGGCAAAAGCTCCAGCATCGGCCACAATAAAGTTTGCCCCTGTTATACCCACTTCGGCAGTAAGATATTTATCGCGAAGGTTTTTGCGTGCTAGAGCGGTCATTTCTTCGGGAGTGCTTTCGAGGCTCATACCAAACTTCTCATTAAAGAGTTTAGCCACATCGCCTTTCGATTTATGCATTGCAGGAGTAACAATATGATAAGGTTTTTCACCTGCAAGTTGTACAATATATTCGCCAAGATCGGTTTCTACCGATTCTATTCCTTCACGCTCCAAGACATCGTTAAAGTGAATTTCTTCGGTGGTCATCGATTTACTCTTCACCACAATTTTTGTATTGTTTTTCTTGAGAATGTCCATTACCTGCAACATTGCCTCCTGCGTATCTTTAGCCCAAAGAACCACTCCCCCTCTTTTAGTGAAGTTTTCTTCAAATTGCAACAGATAATCATCCAAACCAAGTAAAGCTTGTCGTTTAATATGAGCGGCACGTTTTCGAGCAATAGCTAACGAACGGTAACGAGTCATTCCTCGGTTAACAGCAGCATAATATTTCGACATATTAAATAAAATGGTATTTCGATGTTTTAAATCGAAAGCCACTCGTTGGGAGTCGAGCAAAAATTTATCGTGTTTAGCAGTAGTCACGAATCGTTATTTTTTAATGAGAATAGGAATCTGAATTTTATCGACCCGTCGTTGGTGTCGTCCACCTTCGAAAGGAGTTGTTAAGAAAGCATTTACAATAGCTAATGTTTCGTTTGCACTAATAAAACGAGCAGGAATTGCACATACATTTGCATCGTTATGAGCACGGGCAAGACGAGCAATTTCGGCATTCCAACATAAAGCCGATCGAACATTTTTATGTTTATTCATAACCATATTCACCCCATTCCCAGAACCACAAAATACAAATCCGAGATTGTATTCTTCTTTGTCCATTGCATAAGCAAGCATATGAGCAAAATCGGGATAATCAACATCGTCGGCCGAGTGTGAACCAAAATCTTTCACATTCTCGCCTTGTTTCGTCAATTGTTTTAAAACCAGTTCTTTCATAAAAAAACCGGCATGATCGCAGGCTAATCCAATTCTATCTTTATCCATGATTTGTATTTAGATTTACTTTTGCAAAAGTAACAAGGTTTTTTAATTTTTAGTTTTAAATTCTTAGTTTTTAGTTTAGTCTTCTTAATGGATGAAAAATATCTTCGACACTTTTTTTTGTGTTTGATCGCTATTCACAAATATAACCACATATACACCCGATGCAACACGTTTCCCAATAAGATTATTCCCATTCCAGAATGCAGTACCTCCCTCTGAAACGGCTTCATAAACCAAATTACCATCAATATCCATTATTTTTACTGTCGTATTGTCCATGAGTCCTTCAATTCTAATAAGTCCGGTAAAATCGTGTTTAACCGGATTGGGATAGATAGCTATTTGAGAGAAATCGGGTCTGGCTTCTTTAATTCCAATATTGTATCCTATCATACCACTCAATGTTCCAATTAACAAAAGTGAACGTTCGGAAATAATCTTGAGCGATGAAATTGAATTTGCAGGTAAAGGACTATTGTCGACAGTAAAATGCTGTAAAACTTCAGTACCATTTGAATTTACTAAAAACAAACCATCAATTGTACCTATCCACTTACGATTTGCAGCATCAACTTCGATACAGAGAATTGTTTCTGAAGCAAGTAGATAATCAACAACCCCATTTACGGTTATTTTATTTCGTGAAAGTGTTGGTTTAGAATCAGAAAATATTTGATCGGGTGTAGAATAATATGCAAGCCCAGAAGATGTACCAACCCATAATGTATTATTTAAATCGAAAGCAATAGTCATAGCTCCCTCACTAAATTTAATACCCGTATTATCGTATAATGAAATAAATTTGGAATCGTCATCATCAGCGTTCAATGGTGTATTTTTATCATTAAACACAAATACACCATCATCTAAACACGACCATTTCCAATTATTTTTATCAAGAATCATAATTTTGGGGTCAATAGAACGAGTAAAATTATTGTATTTCCATTTATACCAATCGCCCGATTTAGTCATAACCGAAAAAGGGAAATCGGAATTTGAAGAATAAACAAAAAGATTTTTGTTTGTATCAACTACCAATCCAGATATAAAATCTCCACCAATAGAACAATTTGAAGTTTTATAACTTTGCTTTTTATTCCAAATGCTTACATCGTAGCTTGCTATACCATCGCCCCAAGTACCAACAACAAAATGATTATTTTCTTTAGGATAATATGCAAATCGCATTTGATCATATGTTCCCCAATCAGTAAAATTAACCCATAAATTATAATCCAAAAACAAATACGATAATACAGGTGTTCGAAATTTAAAAGGTTCACCATGTGTTAATGCAATAGTATTATCCATTCGTGATATAGATGCTATTTCATCACTTCTTGGACCTTGTGGGCAAATTGATTTATAATCTGTTGAATGATACAATCCTCCGGTCAATTCCAACGCCCAAATACTTCCATCACGATCAATACAAGCATCATAAAAATTTGGTAATATTATATTTACAGAATCAATAACTTTTTTTAACATGAATATCGAATCATATATTTCTATTTTGTTTGATGTAATAAAAATAAGTTTATTCGAATTATATCGAATATTCCTGACATCATCATATTGTTTTTTAAATAGTGACTTTGTTGCATTTTTATATTGAAATAAAGAATCTTTTGAGTTAATAACTCTATTTACATACAAGATATTATTTGCGTAACAAATACCATTGTATGCACTATTACCAAATGCTCCAATTTTAGTCCAATTATTAAAATCAGAAAGATTAGCACTTCCATATTGTGCATAACATATACCATTATTAGTTGCTGCATATACTGTATGGGTAGCTGAATCGGCATAAATTTGATTTACTGCTACAAAATCGCCATTTCCACTTAAGATATATGTGTCGACCAATAATGCCTTTTTATAATCTAAAACAATAATTCCAAAACTTGTCGATAAGAATGCCATACCATCAAGAAAGACAATAGTATTAATTGACTTTTGTGCATTAATAAGCTTTGTCTTTAAATCAATAATATTTGTTGTCTGACCATTATTAATGATGTCAATATTACCATCATTATACCCAACAATTAAATATGCACCTGTAGGATCGCAAGCTATTGATGAAACACCCGCATCACTCAATTCATTTATTTTCGATAATTGATGAATTGACATATCTGATTTTTGCAAATAGAATATAGCATTTTTATTTGCACAATATATTTTATCAGAAGAATTTGCTAATTGAGTATTATGATTATAAGAGAAAAAATCGATCCAATCATTACTATTATTAGACGTCTTTTGCGAAAATACGAGTGTATAGAGACAGATTAAACTAATAGTGATACAAATTTTAGGGGACATATTTTAAAATTATTTAAATATATAACTTAAACAGAAAGACAATACCGATATTTTATTAGCATTTGAATTATTCGTTAATTGATATAAACTGTTTTAAGCAAATTGTACCGACATTAAACGATAGTTTCGGAAAATAATTGTTGATTTGATTTAATAAAAGCCATCATGTTGCGTGCTGCCATAGATCGGTGACTCAACTTGTTTTTTATCGTTGACGACATTTGGGCAAAAGATTCATTATATCCTTCGGGCATAAATATTGCATCGTAACCAAAACCTTTTTCACCACGTTTTTCTTCTAACATATCGCCTTTAACAAAACCCTCAAACAAATATTCTTTCTCGTTATAGAGTAATGCTATCACCGTTCTAAACTTAGCTTTACGATTCAATGTGCCTTTCAATAACGAAAGTGTTTTATCCATATTATCATCAAAACTACAACCTTCGCCTGCAAATCGAGCCGAGTATACACCAGGATCGCCATTCAGAGCTTCAATTTCAAGACCGGTATCGTCGGCAAAACAATTAACCTTGTATTTATTGTAAATATATCGTGCCTTTTGAAGTGCATTTCCTTCTATTGTGGGCTGAGTTTCAGGAATTTCATCGGTACATCCTAATTCTTGTAAACTAATTATCTGAAATGCAGATCCTGCTATTTCTGCTATTTCCTCAAGTTTGTGTTTATTGTTTGAAGCAAAAACTAATTTCATCTCTCTATATTTTTTACGTTTTTAATTTGTTTGATCGAACCTCGAAGGGCTCAGCAAAGCTAAAAGCCATAGGTCAGTATTAACTTCGTTGAGCTCGCAAGCTTGGTTGTGCGAGCTTTTTCAAATGGCTATTTCATTTTAAAGACATTCTAAGTAATGAATATTGAACAAAATAACGCTTCGTTCTATTTTCTTACTGCAAATATAACCTCTCTAATCGATTAAAACAGTATTTTTACCATACTGTTTATTAATAATTTTTTAAACTATGCCTACTTTCTTATTTAACGAAATAATATTTGGTCCGGTAAAAAGTCGCCGTCTAGGCAATTCTTTAGGGATTAATCTTTTGCCAACAAAAAGTAAACTCTGTAATTTTAATTGTGTGTATTGTGAATGTGGTTTGAATGATGATAACGCAAATGACCCATATCCTTTAAGAGAAATAATAGCTCAAGAACTTGAGAAGAAGCTCCAACAACTTAAAATAGCAAATAATTTGCCCGATGTCATAACGTTTGCAGGTAATGGAGAACCAACAATGCATCCTTATTTTTCGAAAGTTATTGACGATACTATTGCTTTACGCAATAATTATGCTCCTCAATGCGAAATAACAGTTCTTTCGAACGCAACAATGCTTAGAAGTCAAAAAGTAATGGATGCCCTTAAAAGAGTAGATCGTGCTTTTATGAAAATAGATTCTGCTATTATTACAACTTCACAATCTATTAACCAACCAGCCATTATTATTCCTCTCGAAACATTAGCAATGCAAATGAAAGAACTTGGCGATAAATTAATAATTCAAACCATGTTTTTAAGAGGATCGACTAATGGAATCCTTTTCGATAATACAAGCAAAAAAGAAATTGACGCTTTAATTGCATTCTATAAAGAAACAAATCCCAAAGAAGTACAAATTTATTCTATTGCTCGCGACACTCCTATTGATACATTAGAAACAATTAAAAAAGAAGAATTAACTGCTATAGCGTCCTCAATGTCAAAACAGGGAATTACGGTTAATGTCTTCTAAAAAAACAATATTGATATGCCCTCTTAATTGGGGATTGGGTCATGCAACTCGAATGATACCTGTTATTGATTCGGCTATTTTACAGGGTCATACGGTTATAATTGCATCTGATGGAGATGCTTTTTTATTATTACGAAATCATTACCCCGATATCAATTGCATAAAACTCCCTTCGCTTACAATTAAATATGGCACAGGCTTTTTTTCGCACATAAAATTATTTTTTTCAGTTCCTAAAATTCTAGTATGGATAAAGAACGACACAAAAGTTCTTACATCAATTACCAATGAATATGCAATCGATTTAATTATTTCGGATAATCGTTGGGGTATGTGGAGCAAACGAGTTAAATCTGTTTTTGTTACTCATCAATTAATGATTAAGCTACCTCGATTATTTTCGTTTCTCGAAAAAACGATATTCAATTTCCAACAAAGAATATTAAACCATTTCGATGAGATATGGATACCCGATTCTGAAGACCCCATTTTAAATCTATCAGGTCAATTATCGCATAAATATAAAGCTCATAAACCAACAAAATTTATTGGTATTCTTTCACAGTTTTCAAATAGTAGTGATCAAAAAGAATTTCAATACGATGTTGCAATAATCTTATCGGGTCCAGAACCTCAACGCTCAATACTTGAGAAATTGTTAATCGATAAAATGAATATCTTGTCGTTAAAAACGATAGTTGTTGGAGGTACATTTGTTACTACGATAAAAAATAGAAACCCTAATATCGAATACCAAGCTTTTGCTAATACTGATCAATTGCAAGAAATTTATAATTCTTCAAAACACATTATTTGTCGTTCGGGTTATACCAGTTTAATGGATTTAATAAAATTAGGTAAAACAGCAATTATCATTCCTACCCCTAAACAAACAGAACAAGAATATCTTGCAAAATACGTTTCTGCTAATGGATGGTTTAAAACACTTTCGCAAAAAGGCATAACGACATTATCGAAAGATTCTTTCATTGACAGTTTCGATCGAAGTAATGTTGCAATAAATTACTTTACTAATTATGAATTTTAAAATCATTGAATACAAGAAATATATGTATTTTTGACGCTTCAAAGACTTTTTGTAATATAAAACATAAACGTTTAAATGACAATTTCTGATTTCTTAAAAAGAGAAAATAATAATCTTGATTTAATAAGAATCATTTTAGCCTGCTTAGTTATAATTGGTCATGCTCCAATATTAAATGGCTCAAGTTTATATTGGATTGATCCAATTGGTAATTTTTTCACCTTTACATATTCAGGAGCCTTGGCTGTTAAACTTTTTTTCTTCATAAGCGGATTAGTTGTTACAAATAGCCTTTTACATAAAAGAAGTTTATTACACTTCATCATATCTCGATCATTTCGACTTTTACCAGGTCTATTAATCTTACTTATAGTAACAGTCTTTATATTTGGTCCAATCTTAACCAAAGTATCAATACACGAGTATTTTAATAGCTTAGACCACTTTAGATACATAAAAAACAATATCGTATTTACTACCGATTATTCATTACCGGGAGTATTCAACGAAAATATATATAAAAACGCGGTAAATGGATCACTTTGGAGTTTACGATATGAAGTTGGTTGTTATATTTTACTACTAGGTTTATTCCTAATAGGAAAAAATGCAAAGACAGCGATTTTAAATATCCTAATAATAGCAATCATTGTTGATGCTTTTCTACCCAACAAATTTATTTTTAGTTGGTTAGGCGATAATCAAGAAATAAATTTACTTCCTGCGTCATTTGCCTTTGGAGCTTTTTTTGCCGTTAATGCAAACAAAATAAAGATGGATCTTTCAATTGTTTTAGGTTCCTTTATTGTATATTATTTATTTAATCTGTCTTCTTACAATCAAATTTTATTTGTGCTGGCCAGCTGTAATCTGGTTCTTTATTTAGCATCAAACAAACATATTCTTAAGTTAAAGCCTAAATATGATATTTCGTATGGAATATATTTATGGGGTTTTCTAATTCAACAAACAGTTGTTCATTATACCGGTCACATTTATGTAGGTATTCATTGTTTGATTTCGTTAATTATTTGTATTGTATTAGCTCTTCTTTCATTTATAGTAATTGAGAAACCTTTTATTTCTATTGGCAAAACTATTTTTGAAAGCATAACCAAATTAACACTCAAAAATGAACAATAAACATCTTATGACAACAAAAATAGCAAAACGATTAAATCTTATCCTCTTTATTTCCTATTTATTCCTCAATTTGATGGTAAGATTCAATCCTCCTGTTTGGGTTGGCTTTGGCGATCCATACGATTATTTACATCAATCAAACGCTTCGCTTCTATCTAAAGATTTATATTGCCCCGAAAAATCAACACATTTTTACCCAAGACCTTTTACCGTTCCTCTGTTTTATAAAATAGCAAGTAGTGAACCCGACAATATTATTCAATTACAAAAAATAGTTCATTCTATTAGCTCATTCTTCATTTGTTATGTGTTTTTGTTTTATTTTAAAAAACCATCAACCAAAATTATATTTACGATATTTTGGTATTTGTTGATGTCGTGGTGGAATATCTTTGGCTGGACACAAACATTGCTATCTGAATCGCTTTCGACATCTTTACTGTTTTGTTGGTTAGCTTCTTTCATTCTATTTTATCAAAAAAAGAATAAAAGCACTTTTATTCTTCATTGTATTTTGACCATTTTATTTTCATTTACCAGAGATAGTTGGCCATATGTTTTAATTGCATTTTATGCAATGGTTGCTCTCTATGTTTTTATTTGGGACACAACAATTCGAAAAGAAATAATCAGTTTGATTATTCTAAGTTTATGTATATTTATTATTCAACAAAAATCGGCAGAAATAGGACAGCGATATCGACTACCTATTCTTAATAATATTGTTTTTAGAATTTTACCAAACAAAGATTATTACAATTGGTATATAAACAAAGGAA
>Ga0265338_10001294_pt1 | contig 41032 bp, 55 predicted proteins | sample 42126metaG_FD_193579 | JGI IMG/M metagenome (GOLD analysis project Ga0265338, IMG submission 193579) | Rhizosphere microbial communities from Carex aquatilis grown in University of Washington, Seatle, WA, United States - 4-21-26 metaG | ecosystem: Host-associated > Plants > Roots > Rhizosphere... | reverse complement strand
GTTCAGCTCAATTTTAAGCGTCAATTCATTGACTTCCATTATTTTTTCGCCTCTTTCGGTGGAATTATCACATATTTTTGTGCGACCTTGTTAAGCGTCTCAATAGCATCTAACATTTCCTGGTATTCGGCTTTGGTTGGTCGGCTTTCGAGCCGAATATCAATCTCAACCTTGTCGTCGTAACCGACGCTTTGATTATAGTGTAGTTCAAATTTTGCCATACATTCTCCTTATTTAATAACCCAAATGAATTGACCGTCGTAGCGTATTTTACCTTGTTCCTTAATATTGAGTCGGCGCATGAGCAGTATCATGTACAGTTCCATTTGCCGAAATTCCAAATACCCCCACATTCTAAACTCTCCTACTTGAATTTCTTGCTAATATAGTTTGTTTCGCTCTGGGTGATACCTTCAGGCAATTCACCATTAAGCGTAACATGAGCTGCAACTTTAGTGGTATCGAGCACCGACTTCATAAAGTCAGCGTTCGTACCTTTGTAGCTCTTGCGAACTGCCCTAGTAATGTAGCCCCACGGTCCTTCCAGCTTCACGATGTCGTTAGCGACCATAGCTTCCAAAATGGTAGCCTCGGCCTCTTTTTTCTGAACCTCTAACTCCTTAAAAGCCTTTTCCTGAGCTGCAAACTTTTGCAGTATGGCGAGTGCTTTCTTGGTTGCTGGCTTGGTAGCCAATAGGTCTGATTGCTTAGTTGTCATTATCTAAGTCTCCTCTCTTCTTACTTAAATTTGTTATCTTACGAACACCAAAACCAACTCCGGCGCCTAAAAGCCCTCCCGCCAACATACCGAATAGGTTGCCCAGTAATAAGCTAATTATCTTACTTACTAGGGGACCGTGGTTTGATTGCCAGAATCCTATCATACCGACAATCATACCTAGGAACATGAATGGCATTCCTATATACTGTGCTAACTTATCTTCTTCTTCCAATTGATTATCCTTCCTTAATTTATTACTCTATCAGTGTATCACGACGTTTGTATCATGTCAATAGGCTTTTTATGCTAATCGACTTTTCGGCTTGTACGCTGCCGGTCTGGTCTTACGGAAGCTGGACAGCTCTGCCGCGTAGCTAATCTTCGTGCCTATGCTTAGTTTGAACTCAGCCATTTTCACTGAGCCCTCCTCAATCGTCATCTGGTCGTAGGTTCGGAGTACATGCACATGCCGCCAGACATTACCCCAAAAGATGTAGGCGCGTGCATTGGTAAAACTTCTCATATCCTTAACCTACCACCCTGGTCTTCAGCACCGTCTCCAGGCTGAAAAGTAGGCATTTCCGGTGTGGCTAATTCACCCCTGATTTGTGCGGCTAAATCTCGCAATATCTTGACCAATCCACTGTTCCGGGCTGAGGCATGGACCATTCCCTTTAACTCATATTCCGTTTTTGTGTTTTCTACGCACGCTAGTATTAAGTCCCAATCGTACCGTGCTAGTGTTACAGTTTCCATTAGTCGTCCTCCTCTAAATTATCTTGAAAGTTTTGGCGATTAGCTAGACACTTATAAACCTGAGTGTCGATGGTATATTTACACTTAAAGAAGTAGTACAGCGTCGTATATTTCTGGCCCGTACGGTACGTCCTGCCTAAGCTTTGAGCAAAGTCTGCGTATGAGTAAGTGGGCGAATAATAGACGGTTATATGAGCGTACGTAAGCTCAATGCCGGTACTAGCGCTCTGGTACTGAGCAATCGTCACGCTTGGTGCCATAGTCTCCCAGTTGTTACGATTCGGTAGGTTACTAGCGTGGCCCGATTGCTCAAACACGGTCCGGTCTGAATAGTCTTTTAGCACTTCCAAGATTGCATCGCGCTCTACATTGTAGTTGTAAAACACAATCACATGGTCGAGCGTGTCATCAAGAATATTGCGTAAAGCGTCTTGACGGTAGTGGCTCAGAGACTGACGCAAATAAGCGTGTAGTTTGCTAGGCATGTCTAAAAGCTCACCCTCTGGCGTAACACGAGTGGTTTTAACCTCTCTATAGAACCTTAGCTGTCCCTGCGTAAGTTCTATATCCACATTAATATCATGCTTCGGTGGCAAGTCCAAAATATGGTCTAACCCTTTAGAAATGGCTTGCCAATAATGCTTTAGCTGCTCCTCATTCCTATAACCCACAATTCGTGGGTACCCTCTGGTACGGTCAGTCAATACATGTTGTCTAAAAAAGTCAGTCTTATTACGCCATAAATTGAACAGTATGCCAAATGTTTGGATGTCCTGCCATCCTTTAGGCAATGGTGTACCTGATAGCAGTATGAATTGCTTACATGCAGCGCTCTGTACCGCACGTATGACTGCCTTAGAGCGCTTTGCAGTAGCAGACTTGATATATGTAGCCTCATCCACTATTAAAACGTATTTTGGTGGCAGCATTGGCTGCTTAGGGAACATTTCAAAAGACTTTGCTATGTATAATGGTGCTCCCCATGTTTTAGCCTCACGCTCCCAGTCTTTGGTACGGATTTTAGATGCAGGTGCAACTACTATAATCGGTAAGCCTGGATTGTAGCGTTTGGCGTGTTCTAGGCTCATGGCTGATTTTCCACTACCTAGCGTGGCCGTCATAATCACATTTCTGGGCAGAGTTTTTAGATACTCTTCTTGCCAGTCGTATAGTTTCATGCCTTCCAACCTTCCTCGCGGCCAGGGTTCTGGTCGAGAAACTGTACCTTATTACCGCTTACCTGCTGCATGAGCACCAGTGCCATAGCTGCTGGCCGCACTTCAGTGTTGCTGCTCACGCCACCGAATATCTGGTTAGTCGGGCAATCCTTGAATTGTCGTAGTGCCAACTGGTAGAAATGGACGAGCAACGTAGCTGCTTGTGCTTCGCTGCCTGGCCTAGCAACAATATCAAAAAATGCGTGCTTCGGCTTGTTCTTGGCTGCTCTGCCGACTGCATCAGTGATGTATTGTAGCCCTTCGCCTTTGTCCATCCGACAACTGCCAAAAAATATGACCTCTTGTTCCATCATTTTCCCTCAATGGTTATGGTAAACTTCACCCCTAGCGCTTTCATATCTCGGATAAAAGCATTGATGTAATAGTCTTGTATATCATAAGTAGATTCCCTTCGGCTTCACTAGAAGCAATTTAGCGCCGGTTGTCGCGTCAGATATTATCATGCGGTAGCTGCTGCGACCTTGCACTTGCTTAATACTGTCATTGTCGTTACTGGTGGTCAGTATGCACGCATGGCTAGTGCTGAGCGTGTCGTGGCGACCAGAAAATGCTTTGTTAGCTTTAGCACCATCATCAGTGCTGGTCTTAAGAACCATGCCATTATAGTCACGTTTGTAAATTACGGTTAAATATTCTTTAGTTAAATCCTTAAATTCTAATAGTTTCGTTGTATCGGTGTAAATTGCCCCATTCTCATAAGCTTTTATGCTTATGGCAATCAGCTGCCATTTACTAGTTTGCTTAATTGGCGTATTCATGGCTAGTTATCCAATCCTAGCGCTAAAAACTCTGTAGCGTCGCAATCCTCTTCCAAAAACACCAGCGTATTAAGAAGGTAACTGTAATTGCTCTTGCGGCAAATTGCTAATGCGTCACTGTAGCCGTTATCATCGGAACCTAAAACTAGATAGCCGTGGCTAGGCGTGCTTATAAAGTGGTAGCCGTGAATCATGCTAGTGCTAAAATCATCGGCATTTTCACCACGCTCATCCGCTAGGTAGCGTAAAGCGCTTGGGTTAATTGATGTTGTTATCATTCGGGTTATTCCTCCACTGGCTCGTAGGTAACTACGATGTTAAAAGCTGAGTTATCAATTACGCGGTATTTCTTACCGTCAAACTCTTCGATAGTTCCAAGTGCTACGGCCTGGCCGCCTTGCGTGTGAATCAATGTTGCGTCATCACTTACGACGTGCATGTTGGTAATTTTGCGGCTCATTGTGGGTGTACTCCTTGATTTATTGAAAGCTTGGGTAATCGTTACTAGCGGTACTCGTTGCTGTTTCTGCTAGTGACCTACATGTAGGTGGCAATTTCTTACGATTATCTGGTAGGTAGATTGTAGGTAACTGCTAAATAGCTTTGTTATTCGTCCTATCGTTTAACCTACATACAGTCTAGCACAGACAAGGTATCATGTCAAGCGTATCATACTAATTATGCACAGTTTTAATGAATTTCCCTGTTTTCATGTCTCTTTTACGTGGCTTTAACCATAATGATTCATGCATTTTGGCTAATCTACCATCTGACCTCACATGGCAATTACGGCATAAATAACGCCAGTTGCTAATGTCTTTAGTATAAGTATCAGGATTATAGCTTGGACTGATATTTGCAAGGTCTAACGCTTCTCTATCGTTACACTCTTCGCATTTATCAGGTATAGGTTTGTGTCGTCTGACATATTGGTGCAAAGCGTTTACTTGATTTGGTGTCATAACACTAGTATGCCTAACACTTAGTATCATGTCAACAGATATTGTCTATAATTCTATGTATTTCTCTATTTTAGTGCGTGTCAATTCTAACAAGTCAGCATGTAAGCGTTGCCATTGCCGCAAGCGTTCCGTACGTGTCAGCAATTTGTCATTTTGTCTATTGATAGCATCCTCTTCGATTATCAATTTGCGTTCCATTTTATTGACTCTGATCAATTCAGTGTACGCATTGTACTTCGCCGTGTTGCGGGCGCATTTCTCACGGTTTTGTTTGTAGTTGTGAAGTTCAATAGAGTTATCACTTAGTGTTTTCATGTATTCTCCTCTTACTTATTACAATGATAGTATAGTTGTAAATGTAGTAAATGGCAATATTAATTTGTGAGTAGTGATATTGATTTACACTGGTTTACATAACATCCTTGCTAAAATGTTGGTGATAAATTTGTAATGTAAACCAGTGTAAAATGCTATTGTAGTTTTGTCTGTTTGTTTTATAGTAGGTTTTCTTTTAGGTGTTGGAGCGAACAAAATACGAACGAATGATACTTTCTTTCTATGTAAACCATATATATATATATCTTATATGTGAGTTTTAATAATAGCATACCCATATCTCACCCCTGTACCACCCCTGTAGTGTATATATATAACTATAGTCTGAATGCTGGTATACAGTGAATGATACATTCATTTATGTATGTTCGTATTTTGTTCGTATTATGTATTGTTGTTATCATTCAATGCCAAAACAAACTACCATACATAGCATAAACACTATAGTTATGATTTTGGGGGCGGCTGTTTTTGAAAACTGTTGTTATATATATCACAATAAGGCGCGGAAAAAATTTTAACGAAAGGTTTAGGTAATAAAAGTATTACGGTCTACGCTGCGCCACCATTCTCGCTACAGATTCTCATGAATCATTACAGGCTGGCCGCCGCAGGCAGGTATCGTGATACAATGATTGCCATAATCACGGAAAGACGCTGAAATGAGAATAAGGACGATTGAGCACACGAAAGGGCGACGAAATGAAAATAGGGACGATTGAGCACCTGGATTTGCCAGTAACTATGTGGGAGCCACACGAGGCACCAGCATGGAATCACAATCCGACTATTACGAGAGATGATAAGGACAATGTTTGGATAGGCGTGCGGCACCACGATCTCCTACCTTTAACGGTGCATCTCGACCCGGATAACCCGAATGCGAATGAGGCGAGCCGGTTCATGGTTGGTCGTCTTAACGAGACGACTCTTGCCGTCACAGACCTTAAGCTTATTACGCCCGAAGCTGGCAGCCCTGAGTTCTTGCTGAAGCACGGTACCGAGGATGTGCGGATTTTCTGGCGCTACGATGGGCTGCATGGCATCGGCGTTATATTCACGCCGCAAGGTATTACCCAGGGCGAGATTTTGATTAACTACGACCAGGGCACCTACAAATTGCTACATGACTACGGCCAGCCGTACAAGCACACCGAGAAAAATTGGTCGCCACCGACGCAGACTACCGAGGCATTTGACTTCATTTATTCCATGACAGAGGTCGTGAAATACGGACGGCCACGCAAGGGCGAATCGTACAAGGGCGAGATTCATGGTGGTAGCCAATTATTGCCGTACAAAAAGGGCTGGATTAGCATAGCCCACCGGGTTACTCCAGTGGTCGGTTTGACGTGGCGCTGGTACCTCACTGTAGCGCGGCTGCACGACTACAACGGGAAGGTCACGCACATTAGCCAGTTCTTCGATTTCGGCACCGGCTGGCGCGAGAATTTGCAGGAGTCAGTTGAGTATGTGAGTGGCGCAATTTGGACGAAAAAAGACGAGGAATTGCTGCTCAGTTTAGGGGTGCGTGATGAGACATGTGGCTTCGTGAGGTTGCCGGTTAAGGCTTTGAAATGGCAGGAACCGGGGGGGTATTATCATCAATTTGCAATTGATGACAGCCTCAAAAAAATCGTCAAAGCACACGCCGGACAGAAGCCATTTGCTGGCTTTTTACTTTAGTCTAGCGTAGTTTTAAATTTACAACCCCTATGTGTAGTCTTGTTATAAGTGACATCAGCAGCCATAATTTGAAGTCCAATGGCAGACGCGCAGGTACCAAAGAAAACGACAGCGGCAAAGAGTAAGCAAGAGGAGATTAAAACCCTCGATATTGCTCGCATTGGGAAGAGCCTTAGAGTGGCCCGATTCAAGGGGTCGTTAGTGTACATGGCTGACAACGGCTACTGGCAACCAATCACCGAGGATTACTTCAGAATCAAGGCGTATGAACTGCTTGGCGTGGCCGCTAAAACGCGCGTCAATGAGGTCTGGGATTACATGCAATTTGGCACGCCCGACCTCACAAAATACAGCCAATATATCCGTATGGGACAACTTGTCTGGGATACGAAAGCGGTTGAATTTACGCAGGATATTGCCGCTGAGGACTGTGTTTTTGCGACGCGATATACGCCCCAATTAGAGCCTGAAGTGAGTGAATTTGTGCTCGATATTGCCAAGCGAGATGACAAGATTTACGGCACTATTATGCAGACAATCGCACCCATATTTCTGGCCTACAAACCGGCTGGTGTTATCTGGTGGAAGGGTGCTGGGCGCAACGGCAAGACCACGCTGGCGCAGGTGATTTACGACCTATTCCCCGGCTTCATAGCGAACCTGACCATCAAGCAAATCGAGGACGAGCGCGACGCGCCGGTGCTGAATGGCAACCTGGCGAACGTAGTGAAGGAGTCATCTGACGGCTATATTGAGGACTCCAAAGCCTACAAATCCATCGGTACGCACGAGGATTTCCCGGTGCATAAATTCCACTCGCAGCAGAGCGTTATGATTGATGGCTCGCTGCACCACCTCTATTCCTGCAACAATATCCCGACGTTCGCGGATAAGAGTGACGGTGCTCGCAGGCGCACGCTTATCATCCCGTTTGAGGCGAAGTTTGCCGACGACCCGACATTCATTGACCGGACATTCACCAAGGAGTTTTATGAGCAGCATTTGGGCCTGTTCGTGCAGTGGGCCAGACAGCTCAAGGCACAAGATTATCATTACAAATTTGACGACCATACCGCCGAGGTGAAAGAGCGTTACGATGTCGGCACCAACAGCGCGACCACTTACCTCGACGAGCTGAACGACCAGTACATTTTTGGCTTCAACACCTACGGGAATCTCTTTACCGATTACCAGAATTGGTGCATCGACAATGGCTACACGGCGCTCAGTAACCAGCACCTGCGCCGGGCCACTGAGGATTACGATTTCCACGCGACCTCAGTGCGCGGCGAAGAGAGCAGGCTCATCAAGCGCTACGTGAAAAAGGGCTACACATTCACTGACCTAGAGCTGATTGGAGGGATGCGGCTTGGCCTTTACCGGCAGATAAATGCGCCGCAGGATTATGCTGAAACGCGGCCAGCCAAGTCAAATTTACAGGAGCTATTAGATGCCATCCCTGACTAAACTACTTGACACAATGCTCGTGCTCGACTACAAGCAATTCAAGCTGATAGGCGATAGCGACGGTATAAATGCCGATGCCAAGGTGGTTGCGGCGCTGCTCGATAGATGTTGTCATGCCAAGAGCACACGGGCAATCCACCTGGCATTTGAGCGGCTGGAGGGCGAGCAGCCTATACCTATCCGCTTCGACACGCCGAAGTTCTACACGCGCTACCACAATGCCAGCCCACCACGCGAGCTGATGGCTACTGCTGGCGTTCCTGAGCTTGAGCTGCCCGATGATGACCCTCCGGTTACCTCGGACGTTGCAGGCTCGCTACGTGTCACCTTAGATGCCCTGCGCCGGTTGCCGAAGGCAGATGTCCAGGCAATACTAACCTACCGCGCCGCTGTCGATAAGAAATTACCGATTGCTGGGCTTAGTGTAAAGAACGCTAGTGTGCGGAAAATCATAGCTGCCAACCTGCTGGTGATTGCTCACGACGGCAACACAAACGCTATCGAGGAGATATTTTTACAGATTGAGGGGCAGCTGGAGAAGGTCATTAAGGTGCTTGGTGGTCACGATGTCTTTATAGACGATTATCACACCCTGGAAGCGCCTATGAACGCGCATCTGGTGGATGGTGTATGGATAGCTGAGAATGAGGCGGTCACTAACATGTGGGTAGTCAGACTCGCGCCGGAATCACAGGAAATAACTAAGAGGATAATAGGAGAGAAATGATGAGTAAAAAAGTATCGAGTGGGTTCCTTAGCGTCGCAGCCGAGGACGCACTGGTGGCAATGTATTCGACTAGCGAGTACTGCGTGGGGTACAACGGCATTGGCGGCAAGACACCTGAGAACATGGTCGCCATCAAAGAATTAAAAAAGCACGACATGATTGAGTTTTGGCGTGGGCTAATGACCGAAGACGGTGAAGTGGCTGGCTCTGGATGGTGTCGTAGCTCTAAGGGCAACGAGTATGTTGAGCAGTATAAGTTATAAAAAGAGGGAGGAGAAATATTATGCTTAGCCACACAGAACGTGCCATAATCTGGCAGCGTAACTATAATAACGGAGACAATCTACGCTCCTCGATAACCTATTTACCTGAAATGCTTAAGCTAATTAAGGCGAAAACGGTCTTTGAAGTGGGGTGTGGGCAGAGTCATATTTGGGACATCCCAGGCATCGAATATATCGGCGCTGACCTCTGCGGCGACCTGATTGACGACAATAAACGGAATCACCCTAGCGTAGCATTTATACGCTTTGATGCGCTTCGCGCCACCATGCCACAGAGTGACGTGATAATCTGCAAAGACCTGTTCGACTTCATGCCGAACGCGGAGGTTAGGGCAATATTGCAGAAAATCTACAGCTCCGGCAGCAAATGGCTGATTGCCAGCACCAATCCGCAGGTGAAAGACAAGCCTAACACCGACGAAGGTGTATATAGGTCGATTAACTTGCAAGATTTTGGTTGCAAACTGGTAACGCTTACCAGGAATGATATAGGTTTGTTTGAATTAAGCAGGAAGGCATATGATGACAGAAGCTACCTTACAGGCTAACATTATTCGTTGGCTTAAATATCGAGGAAGCTATGTCGTTAAGACTCAGCCTGGGGCTGGTGTCCCGGTAGGGTGCCCAGATATTATATTTTTCAAAGAAGGGTTTTGGGGGGCATTGGAAGTGAAGGCATCAGAGAAATCAAAGTTTCAAGCGTTGCAGGAATTAACTATCGCCAAGCTAGACGATTGGTCGTATTGCAAAATTGTTTTTCCTGAGAATTGGGATGAGATTAGAAGTGAACTTGAAACTATTTTTGACGTACATCCGGTAAGTAAGCCCTGATCGCTTCGCTACGCGGGTCATACGGCTCGAAGTGTAAATCGTCTGGGTTGATTACGGCAAGTACTGCATGCGCGTCTCCATAACCCATGCCGATTAGCAGCTGTCCATCGGAGGCTTTGATGGCACCAGAGATAAATTCAACGCAGTTGTCAGCGAAGAGCAAGAAGCCCTGGCTAATTTCCGTGGCGATACCGTCAGCATTGTGCTTGATGGCGTAGTTGCAGTATTGGCGTAGGCCGGTAGTGCCGGGCAGCTGAGCGCGGTGTATTTTGTGCTGGAACGTCAGCCAACCGCCTTCCCATTCAAGAGCGGGTGAGCCGCCATGCAACAGCCCGTGGTACTCAATTTCGCCCTGGAGTACATTATCCTTAATCGTTTGGGTAGGCGAGTAGATGTAGTCGAATTTGTCAGTGGCTACCTCTGGCGGTGTCCAATTCTTTTCGATGCGGTCTTTGTACGGTTTTGGCATGACACCTTGCATCCATAGTTCGTCGCCTTTGACTTCACCGATTGCCATAAAAACTGTCTCGGCGGCTCGGTTGGTGTCGGACATGCAGCAGCCGATGGCATAGAGCTTGTCATCCCGAACGAACAATCTTGCGTCCTCTAAGCCGGTATTGTCGATATAATCGTTCGTTTCGCCCTTATAGGCCAATTTTCGGAGGTTTTTAACGGTAAGCGTTTTCTCATCCAGCTCACCGAGCAACACGTCAGTGTGCAGTTTGTCCTGCGTGAGACTGGTGTAGCGACCACCGGGGCCGAGTGTCCAGGTGCTACTGCGGATGCTTATTAAGAGCTTTCCCTTGTAGCGCACCAGGCTTGGGTTGTAGTAAGGCTTTTTGGGGTCGTTCTCTGGCAAGATGGTGATTCTTGCTGTTAGTAAGCTTATTGTTTCTTTCCACATGGAAGTATTGTAGCATATGACATGTTATAATGTAACATTATGGTTCATAAGAGATATTGCAATACGTGTAAGAGGACAGATGTACCTTTGCTAAAAAGTTCCAAAAATCCTACTAAGACTATTCAGTATTACAAATGCCGTGAGTGCAATACCAGATATCATCGAAAATATGTTAGCACTGCTGAGGGTAAAAAAAGGATGTTGGCTGCTGCGAAAAAGAGCCGCGAGAGCAATCCAAGAAAATCTATGGCTAGGCATCTTGTAGCTTATGCAGTGACGATTGGTTACATTGAAAAACCGTTATCATGTTCATTATGTGGTGAAAATGATAAACGTATAGAAGCCCATCATACCGATTATGAAAAGGCTCTTGAGGTACAGTGGTTATGCCAATCGTGTCATGCTAATATACATAGACACTAAACATAATTAGAAAGGCAAATTTAATGAATAGCGACCAAGTAGCCAACATTCTGGCATTTTACTCGTACTACAACCCAAAGGATGACGTTGACGCGATAGCTTTAGAGTTTAAGATTCCAGCTTCGCTTATCGTTAATGGCTTGTTTTACGGTGAGAAAAAGGGGCTATTCACCTCTGACCGCATGAAAGCATTTTGGAAAAATATTACGGTGGTAAAATGCCCCGAAGTGGATGCTGATTTTGGTAAAGACATTAAGCGTATCAAAGGCATAATGATGGAAACCATCACCAATTTGAACAGCGTACAAGAGGATATCTTGGAAGAGAACCTATTTATCTGGGTAGGTGCTCCGCTGACTGTCTCGAAGGTAGCGTTGCAGCTGCTGATTAACGAGGGCAAGCTGGTCAAGTACTGGATTCGTGACCTCAAAGACACCAAGAGCAAATACTACTACCCGACACTGCCTGAAAACGTGGAGAAGAAATTTGCCCAGGTGAACTTCAAACACCAGAGTGGGAAAAAGGGTAAAAGAAATGTCAAGCTACCATAAAGAGGCTGATAGCGACCCCTTATTTAAAGCTGAACGTAAAACCTATTTAAACCGATTCAGATTTTGTCGTATCTGCGGCGACTGGGTGCCTCGAATTAAGCGGTCAATAGACCATATCATCCCAATGTGGCGCTATGACGGCCCCTATTGGGACAAGTCGAATTTCCAAATGCTTTGCGAAAATTGTCATAGAATTAAGACTAAGATTGAAGGCGCACCTATGTTGTAGTACAATTTGCTTATGGCAAATAAATGGATGCAAAGCGCGGTAATCCCTTCTCACAAAGGCTTATTCACAGCTAAGGCTAAGAAAGCTGGCATGAGCGTACCAAAGTATGCTGCTGAGAAATCGTCTGCTGGTGGCAAATTAGGCAAGGAAGCTCGTCTAGCACAGACTTTTGAGAAATTAGCAGGTAAATAGTCATGGCATTGGCAGTACTCAATACTCCCAATACAGGTAGCATTAGTCTTGCACCACAACCAAGTGGTACTTTTCTAGGGGTATCTAATACTCCAAACACTGATACGATTAGTGTGCCGACTAATAAACCGGCAGTTGCTGCTCCTACCGCTCAGCCTGCGCCCACAGGTGGCGCTACTGTTTCAGGCAATACTACAAGTGGTGGTGGCGGCACTCTCTCTCCTGACGTTATCAACGGGGTGCTCCAGTCTATCGCTAACGATATTGCTGGATATACAGGTAACTACAACACGGCTCTCGCAACGAATAACGCGAACCAGGCAAACGGTGATGCACAATATGGTACTCAACTCGTCAATAATACTGAGGGTCGTGCCCAATCAGTCCAGCAAGCAGAGACAGCTGGTGCGCAAGGGTTACAGGGGCTTGATGCTGTACTCGCTAGTCTCGGTGCGTTGAACGGTACTGGCTCTATTCTGGCCGGACGTGCAGTTGCTAACACTACTAATAACGATATCGGTTCAGGCAATCAGACCTACGAAACGAACAAGAACGCGATTCAGCAAGCACAACTTGGCTATGATAATGGCTATAATCAGGATAATGCTAATTTGGGTACAGCACTCGACGCTGATAAGAAGAGCGCACAGGCTACTGGGTACCAGGACTTGCTCGACCAAGCAAATAGCATTGGTGATACTTCATTGTATAAACAATACCTGCCTCTTGCTGTCGCTAATACTGCTCCCATATCTCCCATTGCTCCTACTGTCACTCCGGTTTCGCAGGCTACTACGGCGTCTTATGGAGCGAATAGTCCGTTCACGGTTAAGCTCGCGAACAACCAGCCCAGCACCACGCCGGTAGCTCCAGCAGCTGGCTTGACACCAACTAATTCAGCGCTGTCTATCACTAAAGATAATTCTTAGGAGGTTGTATGGGGCGACCTCTATGTGTAAGATGCAAGAAAAACTTGGCTCTAAGGTACCAGGGTTATGGGACTCGATACAAGAAAGAGTATCAGTCTCTTTGTAGTGGATGTAGAGACACTTCTGCAATTACTAGGAATAAGAATGCTTATTATTCTAACAAAGACAGGACTGCTAACTGTAATGTAAGAAAGGCTTATGGCATTACTCTAGAGGAGTATCGAAACCTTAAAGAGCTTCAAGACCACCGATGTTATATATGCGGGGCCACTGCGGGTGCTGGCCGAGGCACTGAATTATGTCTCGACCATAATCATACGACAGGGGCTATCCGAAAGTTTTTGTGTAGAAAATGTAACATGGCGCTGTCGATTGTTGAAGATGTAGATTATTGCCAAAAGCTTGTAGACTACCTAGAGGAGCATAAATAGCATGGGTTTGTTCTCAGATATAATCTCAAGCGTAGGGAATGGTGTTAGTGACATCTTTGGCGGTGGCGGCAATAGCGACCAAAAAAAGAAGCAGCAACAGCAGCAGCAAGCGCCTACTATTTCTGCGCCTCAAAATAATGCGCCCAAACTCAATATGCCAGCCGTGCTCCAGATGGCTAAACCACAAATCCAGCCTATTCACCCAGTGGCATTTGGTAATGCTCCTGGACCGCTCGACCAGCCCCAAGCTCCACCCCAAGCTGAACCGGCTAAAATTGGCACTACCTCGTACTCCGCTCCATCTACTTCGCTATTTGGGCATCTTTTGCATGGTGCCGAGGATGTCGGTAAGTCTATAGCGGCTCCAGCTGTTTACTTAGGGAATACTGATATTGTTAATCCGGCTAAAAGTCTAATTGACCAAGCCACTGGCAACCAAGCTGCTTCTAATGCTCAGAATATTAAGAGTAATGAGCAATTAGGCTTAGGAGCATCAGGTACTAATCTGAAAGGTGGGCTTGAGAAATTGGCTGGTAATTCTGCCGAAGCTTTACTAATGGGGGTAGCTCCTGGAGCTGATAGTGCGCTTGAGGGGGTTGCGTCCAAGGCAGTTCCTGAAGCTGCGCCTACTCTGGCGAAGGCATTATTGCCTAAAGTTGCTTCAAATGCGGTGCTTGGTGGTGCTTTTAATGATGCTAATTCAGTTGCTAGTGGCCAAGTGAATCCTATACAACTTGCAAAATCTTTTGGTACTGGGGCAGCATTTGGTGGTGCGCTTGGCGGTGTGGGTGACGCAGTGCCAGTTATTCGAGGTTTAGGTAGAGTGAGCGATGAAACTGCTGGGGTAACGGGTGATAAAGCTATTGTAGAGTCAGGCACGAAAGCAGCAGGTGAACCGGCTAATGCTCCAGCTGGCGACAAAAACGCACCTCCTGAAAAGGCACCCAATGCGACTGAAACAGGAGTCAAACCACCTGCTGCTCCGGCTGTTGAACCTGGCGTACCGGCTGAGCCTGTTGCTCCAGCAGCTACGCCGAGTGTTGGTACTCCATCATTGACGCAGACAGGGGATACAGGACAGGATTTGCAGAATGCGGCTGCTGCGGTTCGTAATACTCTGGAAAATCCCCGTGATTTTGGTGCCGGAGAAGGAGTTAAGCCTAATGATGCCCTGGGTACTGTAATTGATAAGCTTAACGCCCGTCCAGGCGACCAACTCGCGAAGACTCTCGGAGAGCGGTTTGGAACTCATTTGACAGACACTGAGGCTGGAAACATAGAACATGCTATACAGACCGGAAGCACCAAAGGATTGAGTGACAAAGAGAGTACGGTTGTCAAATCATTAGTGAATGACGTAGAAAAACCCTCGGATGTTAGTCGTACTAACTTGAGTACTGATTACCAGAGCCGTGAGAATCACTTTCCACAGGTCAGAGCACCAGGCTCAGCTAGCGATGTGGTTAAGACCGTTTCAAAGGGTAAAGTCCAGAACCTTGAAGACGTGCTCAATACTGGTTCTCGTTTTTCGGAGAACAGCTCAATGGGTAAATTTACCGATGAAAAAGGGAATACTATTGTTGGTGATGCTGATGACCCGAAGCTAGGGTTAAGACCTGATGGTAAGGGAGGCTATACAGATGGCAAAAAGACTTATAGTTACTCGCCTGCTACCAGCCGTGAGTTGCGTAATGCTGGTGTTAAGCTCCAGGCTCCGAAAGATGCCTTAACGACCTATGTTAAAGACACGCTTGCCCAAAAAGACCGAGCCGATGCCGCCGACTATCTCAAGAATAATCCTGAAAAGGTAGGGTTGTCTAAGGTTGAGGATAGACCTACAGGGAAAACTACACCCGTGGCTATTAAGGGGTCTGATGGCAAGGACGATACCTTTTACACTGATAAGAAAACGGCAGCTAAGGTTCAGGACGCTTTGACCCCTCCCCCTGATAAGACTGGACTATTGACAAAAGGCTTCAATAAGGCTACGTCAGGCTTGGTTCAGCTCACCACGATGAACCCGACAGTGCATGGGAAAAACTTGGCTGCGAATGCCTTTATAGAGGCTGGAGCGAAGTATGCAAAGTATGCTGCAGACCCGAAGCTAGATGACAATGTACTGTACGAGATGCGTAAGGGGGGAACTTATACACCTAGCTTTGGAAAAAACCAGGTAGGAGTTTTATCTAAATTGACTCATGGCGCTTCTAAGCTAAATGAAAAAGCGTTGTCAGATCTTGACTTGCGGATACGCTATGGTATGTTCAGGAAATTTACCGAAGATGACAAATTGACACCAGAACAGGCGTCCCAAAGAATTAACAAGTCACAGGGCGGCAAGAGCGTATATGGGAATGGTAACGCTCAGTTTGGTATGTTCTGGAACTACTTTATGCGCCAAAACGCTAATTTTCCTCGGCTGTTCACACGATTTGCTCAAGGCGATACTAAGCCTCTGATTCGGGCTGTTGTAGCTGCAGGGATAGTCTATGGTGGCGACCAGGCTCAGAAAGCAGTTACTGGCAATAAGCAAGCCTACGGAAGCGTGCCTGGAGTCCTGAGTGTCCCTAACGATATTATCAAGACGGCAGATCAGCTTAAAAACGGTCAGTTCCAGCAGCTAGCGGTCAACAACCCTTTTATAAATCATGTGAATCCCATAATCCCAACAGCTGCTGAGCAAATCCTGGGCGTAGACCAGTACGGTGACAAGTTCTCTAGCTCTGCTAATCCTGGCAAAGCTCGGCTGAATAACGCCCTTGGTGTCACTCCTGTAACGAATATGTTTGCAAATAACGGCCATTCTGTTGCTGAGAAAGTAGGCAATACTTTTGGTCTGTACGAACCTCATGTTGCTGGTGATATGGCCGTTAGCCCTACTACTCCTGGTGCTTCAATCCTCAACGTTAAGGGCGCTCAAAACGGTTCTAGTGTGGCGTTTCCTAAAGACTTTACCGGCGAGCAGGAAGCTAACGTCGCCAATAAGCTGGGTAACAACTACACCACTAAGTCGGCGGCAATCCTGGGCACGCAGACGCAGCCTCAGCAGCAAAAATACCTCCAGGCTACTAGCACGCTTAAGAAGTACGGCATCACTGACCAGACCGACATTCAAAACTTCTCCAAGCTCTCCGCGAAAGACCAGGGCAGTTACGTCAGTGCCGTTGATACGCTTAACAAGGGTGGTACTGCTGTCAGTTCTGCGTCCGTCCAGGGCCAGCTAGTCAAGCAGGGCGACACTGAATTGGCGGCATCACTCAACAAAGATATCCCGACAAGCCTATCACAGCAGGATAAGAACTCGCTGGAGACTTACTCTACACTGGGTACGGACGGCCAAAAGAGTGTCTGGCTCCAAGACAACGATAACGCTGCTAATTACTACGAGGCTAACATCAACCAGAAGCAGGCTCAAGGTGCTTTGACGACGGATGATACTGATATGAGCAGCGCTTGGAGTGGGGCGGGCGGTACACTTTATGTCAATGCAGCCGTGGCTCAGACTAACAAGCAAAATAATGTGCCACAAAGTTTAGTGGAGTTGTACAAAAACACCACCAAGACCGAGTACAACGACGGCGATATCAGTGCCTCTGATAGCGCTGCGCTTGCTAAGTACGCTGCCCAACTTAATGCTAACGGTGTCCTCGACAAGTTCGGCATCGGTGACGGCAGCAGCGGCGGTTCAAGCGGCAGTAGCTCCACTAGTGCAGCTGCCGCCGACAGAGCAGCTGGCCTACCTTACGGCACAATCTCTGAATCGTTTGTGAAGCCTACGCCTGATACGGGATTGAAACCGGTCAACGCTAGAGCGTTTAAGGCTCCTACGCTGCTGAAATATACACCTGATACGAAGGCTAACCCATATGTGCGTGCCATTAGCGTAACGAAAGGTGTAAAGTAATGGTTATGACTGAACGACAAATAAAAAATGCTGAGCGTAAGGCTAAAGCTATTGACCTTTTAGGTGGAGTTTGCGCTAACTGTGGGGCTGAGGAACGGCTAGAATTTGACCACATAGGGAATGATCGTGAGAATTATAAGCATACTTTGAGTAATATGTGGGATTATGCTTGGGATAAAATAGTAGCTGAATTAAAGAAATGTCAGTTATTATGTCGTCATTGTCATGCTATTAAAAGTATGGTTGATAGAGGATTCTTGCCTTCTACCGTGGTGATACATGGAACTTCTAATGCTTATGTGAATAGAGGCTGTCGGTGTGAGGCATGTACTAAAGCTAATGCTGATAAAATGCGAAATTACTATCGTAATAAGAGGGTAATGGCATGAATCCGAATATTTTTACAGGGAACGCGAATATAGATATACCATATTTTGCCAATGCTGTCTACCTCCAAACGCATGGTATTGATAACGATGTTACCGGTACTGATTTGCAGCAATTTTTGGCTGACACCATTACGTGGACAAACTTTTTTGCCTCAGATTTAGAGCTGGCTGCTGACTGGAAATATCTACGCACCAACAACAATACGATAGGCACCATCAGTGCTAACACCGTACAATATGCGCTCGACTCAACTATCCGTAAGCTGATTTATCACCCTCAGCGTCTGCTTACTATCCAGCAGGACGGCGTGGTTGTTTCCAAGTGGACAATCGTAGACCCTGACCAAATTCAGGCCGACCCTCGCTACACCATCAACCTCAACAACGACGGCTACAATGGGCCGGATTACGTGATGTTTGACAATGGTATCCTGACGTTCTCGCGCCCACCGAAGGACTATGAATTGAACGGCACTATCGTGGCCGATACGATTGCATGGATACCACAGCTCACCATGACGGACAGCACACTGCTCCAGACCGTAACCCCTCCCAAGCTCTTAATCTTAGGCGTAGCCAAAGACCAGTTGCCACCTGACCTCGTTCGAGGTGGCTTGGCTAGTCTAATAGAGACTCGTTATGATAAACTACTTGCTGCCGCTATTCAGGATAACGGGGGTACTTCTATGGACGATGACGCTATGCCTGATGATTTAAGTGATATCGGAGGGAACTATCTAAACGGATAGGTATTAATATGCCAAATAGAATATGCAGTATATCCGGTTGTGAATCTCCATACTATGAAAAGGGATTTTGCTCTCTCCATTACGACCGCGATCGTAAGGGCATTGATATGGAGCGCCCTAAAAAGAAACCAAGTAATTACAAGGATGGTAGATTCAGTCATCCTCTCTATAGGAGTTACGCGGCAATGAAAGGTCGATGTCGTAACCCGAATGATAAGTCTTACAAGAATTACGGTGGCAGAGGCATCACAGTGTGCAACAGATGGAATGATTTCGCCAATTTTCTTGAAGATATGGGCGAGCGGCCAGAGGGGATGTCGCTTGAGCGAAAAGATAATAATGGTAACTACGAGCCATCGAATTGTAAGTGGGCTACTCGAAGTGACCAACAGAACAACCGCAGATCCAATCGACTCTTTACTATCAACGGCAAAACGCAAACTTTCACTCAGTGGGTTAGAGAAGTGGGACGCACAACAGTCCGTCAAGCTGGGCATAGATTTTATGACCATGGTTGGAGTATCGAGAGAACTCTAGGATTGGAAGTAGAATAGGATGTCAAACAAATCGTCACTTTATGGCAATGTTATCAGCTCTCCGATTGTCAGTTTTAACGGTGGGCTGGATACTCGTATCCCTCAAAACGCCGCTCCTAATACATTCAATGACGCTTTTAATGTCTCTGTTACCACACAGGGGCTTTTGACATTTCGCCCAGGGCTTAAGCCGTGGCTGCCTGACACTGTGGATACTGTGTATCAGATGTACCCAGTACTTTATAACGGCGCTATGTACTACTTCGTTTGTGATGATGAGGTGGTGAAATTCTGCCAGGACGGTGATACCTCATGGACGGTCTGCGGTGGTTCAAACTCAGTTACGCGGAATGTTCGGTACACCTTTATCCAGGCTGAAAACAAGCTGTATGTGGCTAATGGTAATGACAAGAGCCGTTACATTGACCTCACGACTATGGACATGGTGGTATTCGTCTCAGTTACTAACCCGGCAAACGCGCCCACATTAGCTGCTTTCGGTACCGGCCTGACATTCTCTAGCACTTCCGGCCCTACTACTCCTTACCCGATTTATTACTCGATTAATTACAATGGCGCTATAGGGCAAACTGCTAATAGCCCGATTGTAACAGGCTGGACATCTATAGACCGTACTGATTGGATAGGTGATAACACCTATGGTTTGACAGTGACGTTCAACAACACCGCTCCGACTGGAGCTACTAGCGTGAACCTATGGATAGCTACTGCTGCTGCTACGGGTAGCATCACCAACTCCGATATGCTTATGGTCGCAAATGGCTTGCCTATAGCTACAACTACTTTCGCTGATAATGGTTCATTGCAACCGATTCTTGGCGGCGGTACGGCTCCTGACGACAACTCCACTGAGGGCTTTATAGCTACTTACGGCTGTGAGATTGATGGCCGTGTATTCCTATGGGGCATCGTAGGCGACGAGTACGCGCTGATGATTGGTGGCGACCCAGGCAACGCATTCGACTTCACCCCTACCCACAACGGCTACCGATTGGTGATGAACGAAGGCACCAGCTACTACCCTACGAACTTGGTATCATTCCGAAATAACCAGAGTGAGCCAGCCTGGACCATGCTGTATTCCAGCACGCAGGGTGTCTCTAAGCAGGCGGTGATTGCCAGTGAGACGGTGAACTATGGCAGCATATCATTCGTCGTATGGACAATGACTGACCAGGGCCGAAGTGTGCCTGCTGCCAGCAGCCCATACGCTGGCTTCGTGTACAACAACTCTCTGTTCTTCCCGACCGCTACGACAATCGAGGAGCTTACCACCAAGCCTACCAACTTCTACGTGCTCTCCGTTACCAATATTGCTATCCCGATTACGAGCGTGTACCAGAGTATTAGCGCCTCTCAGCTACCAAATATCGTAGGCTGTGGCATTGACGATAAAATGTACTTCTCCTGCGCGGTGAACGGCTTTGACTACAACAATATCATCCTAGTCTACGACTACACCGACCCCCAGAACCCACGCTGGTACCCGTGGAATATCCGGCAAAATTGGATTGGCGTTGTCAGCCCTCCGAACACAGACTTTTTCTTGTATGTCAGTCAGGACAACCATATTTTCAGGCTAGAACAAGGCTCTGTTGCCCAAGACGAGGATTCTAACGGCGTGCCGACTCCGTTCGACTACGGTGCTACTGGCCCAGTGAGTGGCCTAACTCCTGACCATGCTTCTTACCTGGCGATTGTGCAGGCGCTTTTCTACGTGCTAGATGTCATCGGTGAGATAGACGTAACAATTAACTACGCCATGGCTTCTCCGAGTGGTCTGCTTAAGTACAAATCACGCACCAAAAGCATTGAGGGGCCGGATTATAGTGTCGGCAGCGACGGTAACTGGAGTGACTACCAGTACCAATTCCTGCCCTCCGAGGTGCCGTTACTAGCATGGGGCGGTAACCCCGTATTCAACCCTGCTGACACGCAGCAACCTTCTCAATCGTACCGACAACCGGTGCCAGTCAACGAGGTCGTCAATGAGATGCAGTGGCAATTTGCTTCCAACAGTGCGGCAAGTGGTGGCCCGACATCAGCTACCTTTAGAGGCGTGTCTTACGAAGGAGTTTCAATCGGTGCCAAAGGCGATATTCAGTAGCTAAAGTGTGATATACTTTAGTCATGGAACATGGAAAATTATGGACTTACGACAAGGGATGTCGGTGTAAAGCGTGTGTCGAAAATCGTAGATTATATAACCGTCTTTATAGGCTCAAGAATCTTACTAAATACAAGGCCGATAAAAAGGCATTTAGGCAAAAGAGGATTGAGATTGCAAAACAAAAGCTAGGCGGTAAGTGTGTCGTTTGTGGCTCTACTGAAAACTTAGAGTTTGACCACATCAAAAGAGATAGAAAGTATACTATTACTCAGGCAGTCTCATTGAGCCAAGAGAGATTAGATGAGGAGCTTAAAAAATGTCAGCTCCTTTGTCATGAGTGCCACATGAATAAAACAGTTGCTGAACGCAACCGACTGCGTGTTACGCCTGAGAATATGTTAAAGCGTAAACATGGTAATCTTACTACCTATAGGATTGGCTGCCGTTGTGAGGAGTGTCGAAGTAGACATGCTCTTTACCTCAAGCAGTATCGTACTAAGAAGTCAGTTCTGATACAATGAACATAACATGGCAAAGACGCCCGTAATAACCGACACTAGCGATAACGACAACCCCAACGATGCAACTGAGCTGATTGACGAATGGTTGCTGGATTCACAGTGGCGCTACAACTTCACGATTGACTACCTGACGCTGGCTAACTTAGTTGGCGGCGTGGCTATGAACAACGTCAAAAACGCGCCTCGCGTCGGTGATGTTCGACTAGGCAACGACGTAAAACAACTTCCGAGGGCTAGTATCCAGCAAATCCCTACGTTCGCTGTGCCGGTCAACGGTACTCGTCAGAGCATCAAGAGCGCCGTTTGTGAGTACATCGTTCGACGTGAGATTCTGAACCAGGACACGCAGGGCATAGGCGTTTTGGCTACTACCCAGCTGATTGCTGAGTCAGCGCTAACCTACGGCTGGCAGTCCAGCATGGCGCAGCTGATGACCCAGGGGCGTACTACTACCAACATGACCTTTATTCACTACTCGGATATCGCTATCGAACGTGGCGTGCTTGACTTTGCCAATTCTAATTATTTCTACGTTCGTACCCGTATCTCGAAGAGCAAGCTGAAGGGCATGATTACCCGGCTCAAGAAGCAGAAAAAGACCTCGTGGAACGTGGATGCGCTACAGGAGATGTACGACTCAGGCCCACAGGCTTACAGCTACACTATCCGTGATAGCTCCATTCCTCAGTTCAATGAGTTGGTCAACAGCTCGAACAATATCTATAACTTTATTACTCGATACGGTACGGGTGCTTATTACGACATCGACGTATTCAGCCCGAACTCTGATAAGATTTTGCGCCACACGCAGTCACGCAGTAAGTTCGGCTACAACCGTGTCACAGCGCTTGTGCTTGACCCGAACCCACTGTCGCCATTTGGTGTCTCTCGTGTGCGCCAGGCCAGCCCGTCAGCCAACTTCGTCAACATCTACTTGCAGAGCGTCGCTAAGATGCTCTTGCTTAACGCAGACGCTCCTGTGGAGGTTCGTGGACAATATCTCGCTCCAGTGCGCCTGAAACGTGGCGCTAAGTGGGAAACGCTTGACCCGAACGCTCAGGCCAACATCAAAGAATTATCCAACTCCACGCTTGAGCAATTCCAAGAAGTCCTCGAATACATGGAAGGCCAGATTGACAGTACTATGGGTGTCTCAGCTGCTACCGGCTCCGGCCAGAGTGGTGCTTACGTCAACCAAGCTCAGGTGGAAGCTCAGCAGGCCGTTCAGGACAGCCAGACAACGCAGTTTACCAACGCCCTGGAGAATTACGTGCGCCAGTACGTGTTGACCGCCCTAGACCTCTACATTAGCGAGCAGCAGGGCGAAGGAACTCTCATCATTGATGACATTTGTAAGAATCTCATCAACAATATCCAGCCAGGTTCTGTCGGCCCTGACAACGAATATGCCCTTAACTGGGATGACTTCTACGAGGCGATACAAACGTGGACGGTAGACATCGACTTCTCGATGGGGCAAAAGGCTGCGAACAAAGAGGATGTCGCTAACCTCCAGGATGAGCTTACGGTACTACGCCAGACTGCTCAGCCAGGCGACCCAACGGCAGCTGCTAACGCCAATAAGATTGAGAACGTCTTGCTCCAAAAGACTGCCCCTGAAATTGCTAACATGCCTGACCCAGCCCCAACTGGCGTACAGCCAGGCGGTGTGCCCGGTGCCGTACCAGGCGCTGCCCCGGCTCCTCCAGCCTTACAAGTCGCGCCCCAGCAATAATAGCTCTGTGTTATCATGGATGCATGACATCTCGTGACCTGATTGGAGCTACCGCATATAATTCTATCCACCAGTGGAACCTGCGTCATTGGGAAAAAACAGGGGTTTGCGAGAACTGTAAAAAACCTGGTAAAACTCAGTGGGCTAATTTAAGTGGAGAATATCAACGTGACTTTAGCGATTGGGCTGAACTTTGTTCAAGTTGTCATGCCTTAATTGATGGTCGTAAAGGTAAACGAACGTATGGCTTAATCTGTTTGATTGAGAGTTGTGAAAAGAAGTCTAGGACGTTAGGATTATGCCCACATCATTATTATGAACAGCGTAAAAGAATAAAAGTTTGACGGGTAATCATAAGCATAGTATCATGTCAATAAGGACAAATTCCCTATGAACGACAACGATGACGAGACACTAGATTATATATCTTCAGTAGACCCTTTCACTCCTGAAGTAGAACCGCCATCTATTGATGCCGACGACGAAAAGGCACTCAAAAAGGTGTCTACTGCTTTGACCAAACAAAAAAAGCGCTACGAAACCATCGAGGGCATGAAGCAGTTTGACGACAAGAAATTCAATGCTGATCAGCGAGAGGCTATGTGCGCCAAGTTTGTCGAGCTGTTAATCAGTTTGGAAAAGACAGTTAATAATGCCATTGATGGTATAAGGGAGAAGCAAAACAATGCAATCAGGCGATAACAAACCAGATGCTGGCGAACCCGGTGCAGAGGAATTTGATGTAAATTTGCTGGCCGAGTCTCTTCTAAATGGAGCTAAAGAGGAGGAGAAAAAACCTGATGCAAAAGATAAAGGTGAGGAAGCGGAGAAGCCTGCGGATGGTGCTGAGGAGAAGCCTGCTGAGGGCGATAAACCTGCTGACCAAAAAGAGGGCGAAGAGAAGCCAGCCGATGGCGAAAAGCCTGCCGACAAGCCAGCCGACAAACCTGAAGAAAAACCAGGTGATTCTGCCGAAGAGAATAAACCCCTAACCCGTGAGGATATTCGCGCAGCCATGCGTGAAGAGCAGGCGGCGCGTGATAGTGTCGCCCGTGAGCGTTCCAGCTATGCCGGTCAGGTGCGCGATACTGTCCGTGAGGCACTCAAACTGGACTCTACCTATACGACAGTGGCGCTTGATGACGGTACGCCGATTACTAGCGTAGACCAGCTGACTAAAGTTATTAACCCTGAGACTGAAGAACCGTACACCCGTGAGGAAGCAGCTACGTTGCTGCTGGACGCTCGTAAGGTCGTAGATGATAACCTTAAGGCCTATGAGAACCGTGTTGATGAGCTGACGGACCTAAACGTAAGCTTCAAAGAGCAGGCCGATGAGGTTGAGCAGAAATTCGGTGACATCCTAAAGGCATTCCCTGATGTTGCCAAAGACCTACTAGCTGCCTACCAAAAGACATTTAAGACCTCTGATGATGGTAAATACGTTACTGACGTACCTATCCCCCCAATGGAGTTCTATGCCCCGGTCTTAGGTAAATTCCGCGTTGCTACCGACCAGGTGACTCAGAAGGCTGACGAAGAAAAAGCAGCTACTGAAAAGGCTGAGCGAGACGCCAAAATCAAAGAAGAGCAAGAGGACAGAGGCGACTTGGCCGCAGCTGGCGGCGAGAACAAGGGCAAGCCGCACCCTCTTGAGAGTGCGCTGGATAAGTATTTGTCGTAACAAACTAATCGGAGAACAAGACCATGCAATTAGAATCAGTAAAATTCGTAAACATCTTCCGCAAGGACAGCAAGGGCAAAAATGAGATAGCGGTTATCCCAATCACTAGCCCTCAGAAAATTCGTGCCTATATTGATAGTGGCGACCTCCAGCCGGAGAACGCTAAAAACAATGACCACGGCTGGCGCTTAGACCCGTCAATTACAGCTCAGATTCGGGATATTCTTGATGACCCACTTAAGCTTGAAGAGATTTCTAAGGCCACCACTACGCCGCTCGATATGATGAATGCCTTTCGTGTGTTCATGTATGAGGTATCACGTAACCGCGCACTGGCGCGTCGTGCTACGGTAAATTCGCTCGATAAAGAACAGGCTACCAGCGAGTACGAGCAAGAGGTTGCTAAGGCCCGCGAGAAACTTCTTAGCGGTGAGGGCGAGGAAGATACCCCCGAAAAGGGCAAGCGTGGCCGACCGACTAAGGTTCAATAATATTTCCTGCTAAATGCTATATAATACATATATGGCATTATCAAAAGTAAAAGACGCTCACAAAGTGTGTTCTGTATGCAAGCAGAGTTTACCGGTAGCTAATTTTGGTAAAACTAAAGATGTTTTTATACGGAAGAAAGACGGGGTAAGAGTAGAAAATTGGTATTATAGAGGGCCATGCAAAAGTTGCGCTACATTAGCTACTAAAGAGTGGCTCTCTAAACCGGGGAACGCTGAAAAAGCTTTTCAACAGGCTAGGAGGTGGCGCGAAGAACTTAAAGTCATAGTTTATAAACACTACGGTAATAAATGTGTTTGCTGTGGAGAAACTAATACTTGGTTCTTGACTCTTGACCATATAAACAATGACGGGTACAAAGAGCGCCTTCGTCCATTCCCAGGAGCAAATCGTAAGAAGAATATCAGTAGAGGTTTTTACAGGCATCTTATAGATAGTGGATTCCCTGTTGACCTACAACTTATGTGTTACAACTGCAACTGCGGTAAGCAACGTAATTTTGGTACTTGTCCTCACCAAAAGATAATAGAGCCTCATTACGGTAGTAGGGCGACGCTTAAATGAACATCCCTGCCCATTTTACAGCGCGCCCGTGGCAGGCTGAGTTCCTAAAAAACGCTCCCCTTTACCGCCTCATAGTTCTGGAAGTAGCCAGGCGAGGCGGTAAAGACATAGCCTGTTTTGCTTATGCGATTACTCGCATGGTGAACGAGCCTATGGGTGTCGTTATTGTGTACCCTACCAAGACGCAGGGCTACACCTCTTTTTGGAATAGCGTAGAAAACGATGGCTTCCGTACCATCGAGCACATGCCAAAGGAGCTGATTGCCAGCCTCTATTCGACCTCTGATAACATGAGCATGGTGCTCAAAAATGGCTCAACGCTTACGCTCGTGGGTTCAGCTAACAGCCCCGAATCCTTGCGTGGTCAAAACACCAAACTCTTTATCCTACCGGAGTTCGTTGACCAGCCAGTGGGCGTGCTCGGTATTATCCGACCAGTAATTGCAGCCAACCACGGCCAAATTATCATTCAGTCTACCCCTAAGCAGGATGGTGTCTCAGGCGGCACATTTATCAAATTACTCGAAGCTGCCGAAAAAGACCCTACGCAGTTTGCTATGCGTATCGACGCTCATCACTACATGACCGACCAGATGCTAGAGCAGGTGCGTCAGGACTACATAACAGAGTACGGCAACGATTTCATGTACCGCCAGGAGTTCTTGCTTGACGAAGGCCAGGCGTTGGCGACTAGCTACTACGGTAATCAGATTACCAAAGCCCGGATGCAAAAACGTGTCGGCAATCACCCTCATAACCCGGCGCTCCCGGTATTCGTCACCTACGACCTTGGCTCTGGCTCCGGTACTATGACGGTGCTGTTTTGGCAGTACCACAAGCTGAGACTCAATGTTATTGATTCCCACGAGACACACGACATTGGCGACGAAGCGCTGATTAAATTTATCAAGGCCAAGCCCTACAACTACGGCTGGCATTTCCTGCCGCACGATGGTGCCAAAAAAGACGATGCCCAGGCTATTGCCCGTATCCAGAAGTGGCGCGAGCTAGGAATTATCAATGCAAGTCTGCTCCGAAAAGAGGCGTTGGAAGATGGCATTAGACGTGCCATTGTCCTCTTGGCCGAGCCTACTACCACCATCCACGAGCCAACCAACACCGAGTTCCTGCGTAAGCTGGCACTGTACAAGCGTAAGTTCAATCAATTTACTGGCGACTACGAAGGGCCGAAACACGACAGTACCTCGCACTACGCCGACAACTGGCGCTATGTGAACGCCGCTATCGAGCAGGGCTTCCGCTCAGACGGTACTCCATATATGACGCTACCTACAAAGAAAAAAGAGCCAGTGATGATTGAGAATGAAAACTGGGATGAAGGCCCTTCGTGGGATTTCTGATAATTTATTTGGATTTGCAATGCTATACCTGATATGCTATGCGTGTAAGCATAAGCTCACATTGACTTTTAAATCGAGGTAAATATGAATCCTAATCAGTACGGCATAAAAACCGCCAATCTGCTTGAGAAGCCGCTGAAGCAACTCAGTGTCGTGACCCAGCACCTGGGCGACAACGGTTACACTTGGACTGGTGTTTACACCGTCCGTTCTCTGTACTTCAATGATGGTGCTCTTGTTAGCACTAACAACAGTTCCGCAACTGCTACTTGGGGCACTCCTGGCATCACTAACACATTAAACAACGACTACACCATTGACTACGATGAGGGTATGATTACCCGTATCTCACGTCAGGCGCAGCAAGACGTTCCTATTGACAGCCTCGGCGCTCAGTGGGCCGCTCAGCAACTGTCGGATGTGTTTATCCCTGCTCACGATGAATACTCCCTGAGTAAAATCGAAGCAGCCGTTCCTTTCGCTAACAAAGTTTCGCTAACGCTTTCTAGCGGTGCGCTCCCAACGGGCCTAAACCTCCTGTTCCAGCAAGCCGTGAACAAGGCTCGTGTCGCTGGTAATCCGAACATGAACAGCATGATTGCGTGGGTTTCCTACAACTTCGTTGCTGCCCTTCGTGCTCAGACCAACTACACCGGTTCTAACCTTGGTTTCGCAAACGCGCAGACAGGGATGCTCGGCAAGTACAACGGTGTCACCACTGTTGAAACACCTGACGCATACTTCCTGGCTGGCACCTACGTCATCATCTGTGACAAGCGAGCCGTCATTAACGTGACTCCAAAAGTGTCACCAGAGGACTTCCGTATTCTTACGCAGGTTCCAGCCTTTGACGGTATCGAGGTTCAGATTCGTGACCGTGGCGCGACCATTCCTATGCTCAGACGTGTCCAAAACCTGAGTCTGATTTATGCCACAAACTCCTAGTTTGTGACTGGATAGCAATTGCACACTCCTTCGGGAGTGTGTTTTTGTTTGTGCTTATACTATAATGAGGAGCATGAATCCGGCTATTGAATATACTCGTGGCACCACATATTTCTTGACCCACAACTATACGGCCCCCACGTATCTGGGTGCTACCCTCTTATTCGGCGTGAAATCAGTGCCAAATGATACTGACCCGACGGACAGCACCAATGCGATAATGACCTACAAGCGTATCAGCATGACGGGTAGCACCTTCCCCCAGACCACGCCCATTAAGATTAACCCTACCGACGTGGCAGTGACTGTAGAGCCTGGCAAGTACTACTACACCGTAAAAGTTATTGATTCAGAAGGGGATGAGTTCGTTGTACAGCAGGGCACCTTCCAGTTGCTGGCCTCTACCGTCAACGAAACTTCGTAATAATTATGCAAAACTCAGCTACCATAAACAGCACAGTCACGCAGGGCGGTACAATAAACAGTACCGTTACTGTTGGTAGCACTATCACGTCCACGGTTACGGGCGGTGGTATCGGGCCACCTGGGCCACAAGGGGCTACTGGGCCACAAGGGGCTACTGGGCCACAAGGAGCTACTGGTGTAGTTCAAGCAGTTACTGCCGCTGACGCTTCTATAGTAGTCGGTGGGACTACGGCTAACCCAACCGTAAGTGCTGGTCTAGTACCTATCTCTAACGGTGGCACCGGGTCAGCCACACAGAACTTTGTGGATTTGAGTAGTACGCAGAACATCGCCGGAACAAAGCAATATACAACAGGCGTAAAACATTCAAGCACTTCTTCAGGCATCACCCTCTATAACACGGTTGATGAGGTTACGAACCCGGAGTTTGGCCTACTTCAGTGGTCTGGCTCTGAGTTATATTTGCGGACACAGGCTTTTGGAACAGGAACCGTTAGGGCTATTCAAATACAGTCAGGCTCTACTATATTGAATGTCAATAATGGGAGTCTGACAGCTACAGGCAATCTGACATTCTCTGCAAACGGTACTTACACTATCGGCGACACCTCGCACTACGCCTCCAACCTCTACGCCACCACACTAAACCTGAACAGCACGGCTTCATTGAGTGGGGGGACGGCAGGAACCGTGACACTAACCGGAATCCTAACTGCTACATCACCTGTATTTGTTACACCTAGTTTAGGTACACCTAGTGTACTCACTCTAACAAATGCTACTGGTTTACCTGTTCCCAGCGGGTTGTCTGCCACTGGCACTCCGAGTTCTACAACCTATCTAAGGGGTGATGGCACCTGGGCTACCCCAGCTGGAGGCAGCTCAGGTATTACTCGTAGCATTATCTCAACGTCGTCCAACACTACAGCCTCAGCTACGGCACTGACGGATTACGTTTATATCTGTACTGGTGCTCTCACGATGACTATGCCAACTGCCGTTGGTAATTCCAACCGGTACACTATTAAGAATGGTGCTACTAGTGGGATAGTCACGATGGCAACTACTTCATCTCAGACGATAGATGGTCAGGTAGCGACATACGCCAATCTTCAGGTGGGTGACAGCATTGACCTCATCTCAGACGGTTCTAACTGGAGGATTATATAGTGGGTGATCTAATTAATAAGCCCTTCTTCAATGTCAAAGCCTTCGGAGCAGTAGGAGATGGCTCTACCGATGACACTACCGCTATCCAGAACGCTATCAATGCTTGTCATACGGCCGGTGGTGGTACCGTATGGTTTCCCTCTGGAACGTATAAACTCGTAACTAATCCTCTGAAATTATATAGCGGTACGACTCCTACGATCGTTGCCTATTCTAATATCACTCTAGCTGGCTCAGGTTCAAGCGCTACCAATGGCACGATCATTGAACAGACCACCACAGGTGTAGATGTCATTAAGGCACTCAACGATGTAGCGAATGGTGCCCAGAGTACAAATATCACCATTCAGGATCTCTGCGTGGCTTGGGGTACTGGCACACTTACCAACTCGGGTAATGGTATCTACATGGCGCAGCAAGCCGCTGGCGGCCCATCATTCCAGCAGTGGAATATCAAGAATGTAGTTGCCCAGAATTTCCAAGGCTCTGGTAAATACGGTTTCAACACCGAAAGTGCAATCGTTACCACCTTTGATACCTGTATGGCTGTCACCTGTGCAAACGGATTCAACCTTAACGGTGCAGTGGGCGGTACATACAACTCAGTATCAACCTCAGTCACCTATCTAAACTGTTATGCAAATATGGCTACCAACGGAGTCATCGGGTACAACTGTACTGACAATACGTACATCTCATACGTTGGTTGTGCTGGAGACATAGGCGCTAATACTACCGGCCAGATGTACAGCGTCCTAGGGAGTAGCGCAGTCAGTTTTTACGGATGTGGCTGTGAGCTCGACGGGACCCATACCCTTACTAACATGTGGAAGTTTGGTGCCGATTCAGGGTCTAACGGCTCATCGCAGATCGGCATGTATAACTGTTACGGCTTCCAGTCGAAGACTTGTATAGATATCTATGTCACGGGTGTCTCAACAGGGGTTACCGTAGTAGGCTTCCAGGACAATAGCTCAGTATCTGGCTCAACAGGTATAAAAGTAGATGCGTCATCCGGTGTTACTGAGATAGATAACAATTATGGAGGTGTCGCCACTGCACGCACAATAGCTGCTGGTGCAGTAGATCAGATACTTAATGACACCACAGGTGCCATGTCACTATCGGGTAATCTCACAATGGCTGCTCACAATATCGTAACTGATACCACGACTGGGATGAAGATCGGTACTGCTACAGGCCAAAAACTCGGTTTCTTCAACGCCACACCAGTCGTACAAGTAGCAGCCGCTACTGACCTTGGCCTTGTTCTTTCAAACCTTGGCCTACGCGTTGCTGGTACCGCGTACCCTATCACAACCTCGGGCGCTGCAACATTAACAGGAACGAGCAAAATACTTGCTTTAATCTACACAAATACACCAACCTCCGTGAACGCTACTGCTACTCTGACGGCCGCACAGGTTGCTACTGGCTATATTAAGTCAACCTCGGCTGCTGCCACCACACTGACGATGCCAACAGGTACACTACTCGGTACACAGCTAGGAGCCGCTCAAGGCACAATATTCGACCTATATATCGATAACACGGCTGGCGCAAGCACCATCACAATGGCCGTAGGAACAAACGCCATTCAAAGTGCCATGGGGGGAACGCTAACAATTCCAGCGGGCGTAACTGGTCAAGCCTGTTTCAGGCTGATGTTCAGCTCTGCTAGTGCTTATACTTTCAGTCGTATTGCCTAGCCCGAACATCGTGCTACACTAAAGATAACTATAAGTGAGTAAAATAAACTTTATAAAACTTAAGCTAATATTTGACAATATGTGGATAAAGTGTTGACATGGGTAGTACCCGGAGCGTATACTAGCAATTACAGCGCCTCACCTTGGTTTCGACCCGGTGAGGTTCTTTAATTTTCGGTGGTAGAATATAAAATACCCCTCAAGTTCATTGGCTATCTGGGGAGGATATAGGGTTATCATTTATAGTGTCGCCGGCTTCCTTGGCTTTCTCTATGACTTCTTCTTCGTCAACTTGATTTGGCTTATCGGGTTTCTTGGTGTCCACCTTGACGATCTGCTCGCGCAGTTTCCTGATAATCTCGTCTTGTTCTTGGTCGCTCATTATGGTTCCTACGAAGAAATTATACACTACCTACACTCAGGGTATAATTGCCGCAGATAATTAGTGCCGCTTACGGTAAAAAGTGGTAGTATTTAATAGTAATGACTGAGCAAACTAGAATAATGGTATGACAAACTTTGCTGCATTGCAGGCGAGTGATGGTTCTGGTGAGGCGATACGAGCTACCGTCCAATCTCCTGGCCGTTCTATAGGCTCAAGCGTTATTCCCGTAAATGCCATTACCAACTGGCCTACTGGCGCATGTATCGTGACGACTGGTACGCTCCAGGCGGATAACACTATTGCCAGCCCTCAAGTGTTTTATGCTACCGCCAGTGGTACGAGCGTTACTATTACGAGCTTTGCTCCTGGCTATACTGACCTCGGCAACTCTGCCGGTGATGTAGTTGTTATCAAGCCTACAACTGAGTGGGCTAACTTGGTAGCCACAGCCGTAAACTCGTTTGCTACTACTGGCGTGCCTACTGGTGCGCTTACTCCGTTTGCCGGGGCATCAGCTCCTACGGGATGGTTGCTCTGCCAGGGCCAGGCAGTATCACGTAGCACCTATGCTAGTTTATTCACAGCTATTAGTACGGCATTTGGTGCTGGAGATGGCAGCACTACTTTTAACTTGCCCGATATGCGTGCCCGTTCAGCAATCGGGAGTGGCACCGGTCAGTTTGTACTCTTATTTGCCTCCACAGCTGTTAATACAAGCACTAGTCAAATTACGGTTCTAAGCAATAATAGCTTATTCACAGGTACGCCAGTGGTGCTTACTAATTCTGGTGGTACAGTACCGACAGGGCTTACCGCTGGAATTACGTATTATGTTATGCGCGCAAGTGCGACACTTATTTGGCTCGCCTCTTCTCTGGCTGATGCAATCCAAGGGAACAATATTACGTTGACTGGTCAAGGTAGTGGGACGAATACGCTCACGCAAACTCTTTCAACTAATTCATTGGCTGCTCAGGGTGGTGAAGAGCAGCACGCTTTGGTGGTAGCTGAAATTCCTTCGCACAATCACTCTGTACCGACTGGCTTGCTACAAAAGCCCCAGGGTACCGGCGGTCTTAATGCTGCATCAATTGACCCCACTTCATCAGGGTTCACGGGTGGTTCTACCGCTCACAATGTACGCAACCCATTCTTGGCGCTCAATTATATAATCAAGACATAGTATGTCATCAATCAAATTCAGATTATATTACGAAGAATTACCAAATAAGCCCTCTGGTAAAAGTCAGAGGGCTTATCATAAGAAAAACAATAATTAGGCAGCCGGCGGCGTAGGCCCAGCTGGGTCTGCAAATGTCGTTGTTCCGTCAGCAGCAGCGACTACTTCACTTACTACCTTATCAACTACGGGCGTATTTGTCGTGTAGTACACGAAGAGGTGGGTTGCTACCCATGCTCCTACGCTCCATGCTACCGTTTTAACGTCCAACTTGCCACTAACGGACAGCTGGCCTGCAAACGCGGTTATACCGGCTCCTAGGCCGCCCAAAAATGATTTCTCGTTACCTGTGATGATCATGCTAGTCCCTCATTTCCCAGTCGTCGCTCAGTAAATCCGATTGGCTTGCGAGCCACGGATATACTAGACCACTGACTGATTTAATGGCGAGATACGGGCCATAAGGCACATCACCGCCGTTGTTAATTGTCTTGCCTACCTCTGTTGTAGGAGGATAGCTGCCTTGCGGCACTAAGTAAATGAATTGGTCAGTCGAGTTCCAGCCAGTCCTATAAAGGATGCGGCCATTTCGTAACTCTTTTAGTGCTTCTGAAAAATCCATTACAGGTGCCACGTAGCGGCTTTTACTGCCCACATTGAGGCTTCCTGAGCCTTGCGCTGGGCCAGTTTACGCATAGCTACTACTTCGCCGTCAAGCTTAGTGCCAGCCTCTTGCAGTTCAGGCAGAATCTTCTCACCTGATGGGCCAGTAATGGCATCAATCAAATTAGCGGCTGCTGTCTTAATCGCGTCCACTTCAGGCACCGCACTGGGGTTGAAACTGACAGCGGCTGCCTTACCACCGAATGTTAAGTCTTTTTGCTTATCTGAATCGTCCATAATTTCCCCTTACTTCTTAAGTATGTAAATCACCCCGAACACTGCTAAAACTACCAGCACTACTACAACCCAAAGAGATACCGTCATTACTTGACCCTCACTTGGTCGCCAGGCCAGATGTTGCCGTAGTTACCTGCTGGGTGACCAGCGTTAGGGTTCATGGCCTCAATCGTAGCAAGGCTCTCGCCGTTTGCTTCGGCAATTGCGCTGAGATTATCGCCGCTGACTACCGTGTGATAGACAGGGCTGTTTGTTGCTGGAGGTTGTCCACCTCCCAGGCTTAGCGTATCGCCAGGCCAGATAACACCAAAGTTACCGGCTGGGTGTCCAGCTTGTGGGTTCAATGCTTCGAGCTGCCCCAGGCTCATGCCATTAGCAGCAGCAATTGCGCTCATGTTTTCGCCGCTGACAACAGTGTGAGTGTTGCCGGTGCTGTGAACAGGAGGTGTAGCCACTGGCGTAGTGCCAACATGACCAGCGAGCGTGTTCATAATACCAACGACTTCTTCAGCCTCAGCATCGTGCGAGCTGGAATAGTGAACGAAAATACCGTGAGGGGTAGCAGCACCGACCCAGTATTCCTCACCCTCTTTGAGATAGTGGGTGGCTAGGAAGTCAGCGTAGTCGTGTACACTAACGGCCTGTGAAGCGTAAGCGCTCGCCAAATCAGGGTCGCTGTCTACGGCATTGAAGCCGAACAGGTTGTTGCGAGTGGTAGCGTAGTAGCTGGTGCCGTGGGCGCTCTCAACGTCGGCGTGAGCAAGAATAAATAGCGCGTTCAAGTCGTAGGCGTTCTCGGTATCTACAAGTGCCTGCCAAAAATCAGGGTGATACCCGTTGTCAGGCTTCATAGCATCCTCGGCTGCCTGTAACTGACCGGCGCTTAGGCCGCTTTTGGTGAGGAGATTGCTGTTGATATCGTACATAATAGAGTCCTTTCGATTATAGCTTTATGCTACTACTACAAGCATATCGTTGCAAGCGGCCTGCTTACACTTACCTCTCATAATCATCCGCGTGATTTTCTTTGTGCATTTTAATAACGGCGACATGACTGAGCTGGGTGTTGTGGCTAGGGTGGTGCTTTTTGCAAAGCTTGTATTCGTTGCCCGTAGCTTTCTCGACAAACTTGAAAGTCTTAAATCTCTTGCATCTTTTGACGTGACAATTATGCTGACGATAAAATTGTACAACACCGCCTAGGATGGCGAACTCTGCTATGTCACTCCCAAAACCGCTGAAAAATCCATAGTACGGGCCTGATTCATTCACTGTTCCGGTGTGGATTTCCAGCCAGTATAAGATGGCTTGAAAAACATCTCGATGCATTTATATTTTGACCTCTAAAGGGGTGCCATCTTTAGTTTTAACCAGTAATCCACCGTCACGTTTCTCGGATGAGAGGGTGGTAGCGCTCTCTCGTAGCGTCTCAAGAATCTGTTGGTTGCTTGTGGCATTATCCTTAGTCAGCTCCACTACTTGTTTAATACCATCAGCTAACTCACGTAGGGGTAGTTCTTTATAAACTTGAATTTGACCTGTTAATTCACCTATTTGTCGAACGAATGCCTTGACCTCTTCCCTGTGTTTATCTTCATTGTCCTCTATTTGTTTTTTTAGTGCGGCTACCGAAGCCTCACGCGCCCTGTCCAGCTCAACATAACTGTCATTAGAAGCTTGAAGGTTCTTGATTGTTTGAGCTGGCACGCGAGATTTCCAATAAAGAAGGGTACCACCAACTATAACGATTATCCCTATGATATCTTGAACAGTCTGAGTGTTGGCCCCATGCATATCATCCAGTATATAGGTTAAGCTTATCTTAACCAAATAACTCTTCGATTTGATGCTCGATATAGGCAATCGGCAACGCCTTCTCCCTAGAGGCTTTGGTAATAGCCAGCAGCTCGCGTTTGAGCCACTTACGCTGATTTGGATTGAGTTCGGGCAGGTCTACTTTTATGTTCATGCTGCTTGCTCTTTAGGTAAGCCCTGCGGCGATTCTCGCGCACCTTCAATGGGTTGTCCTCAACGTATTTGCGCTTGGCACGGATGGCACTTGGACGACCTTTAGGAGCCGTAGCAATCAGACGCGCAATAATGTTTTCAAGCGTTTCCTGGCGCACGACGATAGGCAGAATAAATAGCGGTATCTCAGCATCGGGGTTATACAGGATGAGCCGGATTTTGTGCAGCTCGGTAATGACGATGCCGAAGTGAGTCTGTGCAATCCACTCGGTAGGGATGGGCATGGCACCGCTGCCGATAGCCATGTGCTTCTCGACATTCACGCACTTAATCTCGTCAATCATATCTTCCTCAATACCATCCGGCGAGTAGCAGGCGTGCTTGTACTTCGAGTTGGTTACCAGCCCGGAGTGAGCCATCTTATGCCCAGTCTTTTTCTCATACGCTTCAGCAGCTAGTGGCTCAAGGATGCGGCCACGCTGCATATATTTATTGTCGTAAGTCGGGTCAGAGACTGGTGGAACTTTAGCGCCCTGGAGCAATTTAATTGCTACAGACCCACTCCACTTGTCTCGACGCATAGCGTGCCACTTTTCAGAGCGCTGGTCGAAATGGTAGAACCGAATCATATGTAAACTCCTTTCTGGGAATCAACCATAATCTTGACTAATTCTTCAAAACTCATATCTGGGTTCCAGCCAAGTACTTTCTTTGCTTCTGTAATATCTGCTTGTAGGTAGGTCACGTCTACAGGTCGGTAGAACTCCGGGTTAATCTTGATAGCTTCATGGCCGTTGACGTAGCCAACTTCATTTATGCCCTCTTGTTGATTCCACTCCACTTTTAGGCCAATAGCCTTAAATGCCGCTTCTACGAATTGGCGTACTGTGTGAGAAATACCTGTACCGATAATGTAATCACCAGGGGTTTCTTGTTGAAGTATGAGCCACATGGCTTTTACAAATTGACCGGCATAGCCCCAGTCACGTACTGCATCCAGGTTCCCCAGCTCCAGCGGCTTACCAGTACGTTGCCACTCAATGACTCCACGAGCTATTTTCTGGGTGACAAAATTGCCACCGCGAATCTCGGACTCATGGTTGAATAAGATACCATTAGCACAAAATAGGCCCTCTCTACGTTTCATTTGCATATAGTGGTGTGCCGCTGTCTTGGCGATAGCATAGGGTGAGTTAGGTGTGAGCGGCGTGTTTACGCCCAGCACCGTGCCGTGTGGCCTATCGCCGAACATCTCACTGGTGCTGGCCTGATACAATCTCCAACGCCAATCTTTCATTAGTTCAAGTGCAGTCACCAGATTAACCAAGCCTATAAAGTCAGCCTGCATCGTAGACTCTGGCTCCTTAAAGCTTATGGCTACATCACTCTGCGCTGCCAGATTATAAATCTCGCTTGGAAAATGTTTTTGGACTATGCGATTTAATGAAGCTGAGGAGAGCAAGTCGCCTGCCTCTAGCACCAGTTGCCCACGTTCCAGCTCCTTGGTGAAGTCGAACTTGCCACGCACGCGATATGGTGGCTCGGTGCTAATGCGCCTAACCAATCCAATGACTGTATAGCCTTGGTCAAGCAGCAGGCGCGTTAAAAACGTGCCGTCTTGCCCACTCCAGCCAGTTACTAAAGCACATTTACTCATATTAGTCAATACTAAACCTTCCTAGGCTGTCTCTCTTAGCGAATAAACATTCGAGCTTACGATGTTCGCTATTGCTGACAATCATTAAATTATTTACAGAGTTATTTCCTTTATTTCCGTCTATGTGATGTATGTGTTCTTCGTGGGTAAGTTTCCTGCCTAGGTGATCTTCCATGACTTTCCGGTGGATATATTGGTCGGTTCTGCTATCGCGGATATAGCCGTCAGGTCGAGTTCTTGTGCCGCCCTTCCATAGCCAGTGGTGTTCTCCCGTATTGAATTCGCCATAACATTTACGGGAGCAGAACTTACGAATACGAAAGTCTGTTGTAGCTTCTAACCTATTATCTTTTGACAAACTTCGGTTAAAGGATCTGCCACAGTTGGAACATATTTTATTCTTAAATATTATCTTCTTGGGCATATATTAATTATAGCAGGCATAAGTTATACCTGTAATACTGAAAATCCACTCACAAGTGCTGTTTTTTTCATCATTTCCTCATCATCCTATCTGTACCCAGTCCATAGCGAAGGCGACCAGTCCTACCAGAGTCACGATTCCCAGAACTATTAAAATGATATCACGACAAAGGGCTATCCACTTCATTTCTTACTCTCCATGTAGCAACGTATATTGCGTTATGGTAAACGTACCGTTCTTGACTATTGTTGGCTGGCTAATCATCTATCATCCCTAGAAAAGTATCTAGCTCGGATTTCCCCTCTGTTGGTTCTTCTTTAGACAGGCTCGGAAAGTGACCCACCGGCGGCGGAGTGGTTGCTCGGTGTACTGGCTTCCAGTAACAGTCCTTGCAAACCCACTTGCCACGGGTGTACTCATCTTTGCGCCACTCCTCGCGGTCAAGCTTGCCTATCGGATAGGTCGCCTGCTTTTCGCAATAGGGGCACGTTAGCGTAGCGCCTGCCGCACTGAAGGTTATGTTTTTAGTCGGTTGCGAATGGGTCATCTTCGCCCAATTCTATTTCTTTAACCTCGCCTAGACCATCGACAGTGTGTGTCTGTGGCGTAGCAGCCGGTTGACGCTTACCCTGGTCATAGTGCCAGAGGTCAACGTACTTAGTAGTGTAGTATTTCTCTTGAGCCTCAGCAAAGATAAATGCTTCCTTGCCGGTCAGTTTTTCATTGAGAATACGCATCAGCCCATCTTTAACGTCGCCAGGCTCTTTAACACCGGCGAATACACGCTTGCCGAACTCGCTAATGGTTGCCTTTTTATCTTCCGGTGTGTTGTGTACCAGAATACCTAAGACCTTGGTGACAGCCATTTTAGCGCCGCCCTCAGTGTGCAGCCACAGTGTAGCCTCACCCTCTTCGTCATTGTCACCAAGCACGATGACCTTGATGATGTCACGGTCTTTGCTGTCCTTAGTAGCCTCGGCCATGCCGATATGGACGGTGTGTGCGCCAGGCGTGAAGCCGGTTGCGCCACCCTCAGTTTTTTCTGAACCGTCAATGCCCTCTTGTAGCCAATCAGGTAATGCTGCTGTTTTTGAATCTGCCATTATGAAATCTCCTTTAACATTAGTTTATGCTTTCGTACTGCCGCACGTCTACAGATTTTACACCCTCTATCGCCATTTCCAGGCCGATAATAAGTGTTCTCCTTGTTGTACGGGTGTCCTCTTGGACAGTGAGTTTTAGCTCGTTGGTGTGCTACAGCCTTTGCTATAGCTGTTCCTCTAAGCACATTTTCTCGGTGTGTTACCGGCTCCAAGTGGTCGGGATTAACACATCTTCTAACCCTACACAAGTGGTCTAGCTCCAGTCCTTCAGGAACTGGGCCGACCAGGGCTTCATACACTGCTATATGAGCGCGTACCATTTTGTAAGGCTTAGAACCTCTGACGAAGAGCTGACCATATCCGGTACCCATAATTCCTTTGGCCCAGAGCCAGCACTCGCCTTTTAACTCTTTCACTTCTTACGCTTTTCCTTAACTGGGGCATAGTAATCCCGTATAACTTTGTCCACTATCTTTAAGTTATTAGGGATGAGGTCTTGTTCCGACTTAAACATATCTTCCGGCGTTTTGACTGGGCTGCTGCCCTCAGTACGATGTACGGCAAACTTGTAGCGGTCTTTGATGTCAGCCTCGGTGTCATCGTATACCGTCTCAAGCACCACGTTGGTTAGGCTCTCTGGCTGTAGATTGTCGCCAATGAACTTACCAGTGGTCTTGAATTTGCGGCGGCCACCGTCCTCACGGTCAATGTGGGCAAAAACGTAATAGTTCTGGTCCGTGTCCTTGCTCACAATGCGCTCCACCAGCGTATTGAAGGTGTTGGCAATCGTCTTAAATACCAGGAACTGGTCTTTATCGAGCGCGTGCTTGCCCTGGAACAGCGTGAAGAACTGGTTGGTGTCATCAATGACCACAATCGGTGCCGGTGCTTTGAGCGCCAGGCTTGGTAGGTTCTCCAGGTCAGTCTTGACCACCTTAATGTCGCTCTTAAACGGCATTTCTTTGCCGGTTGGTGATATCAGGTTCACATCTTCTTTTTTCAGCCCCTTAAGGCTAGTGGTTTTTCCGGTGCCACTGTCACCGATAATTACAATTAGTCGTGCCATAGTTCATCTCCTTCGTCGCCTGCTTCAATGAGCAAGCTACTTACTGATACCGTTGGTATCGTTAAACTACGGCTCATGGCCTCAGCACGTATTTCACGGCTAATTGGCCTACCCGTAGCCAACAGGTGAGTCATAATATTTTCTAAATGGCTATCTTCAATCTTGTGGAGTGCAATATTGTTATTGGCCCCAGTGCGCCATATGAAGTTATGCAACTCAGAATTTTCGTTTACTAACTCGCGCAAATGCGTAGCTCGCGCCTCAATAGTAGCTAACTCATTAAGTGCTTCAGCTAATTCCTCGGCTGCTTCTCGGTCGTAGTTAGCAACCTTATTAAGCTTCTTGTACTCTTTTGCTGACATTATTTCGCCTCCTTTTTTGACAAAAGTTTATTCTGAGATATGGTAATCAGAGAAGCTGCTAAAGCTAAATCTTTACCCTCATAGGTGATGGTGTCATTGTAGTTCAGCTCAATTTTAAGCGTCAATTCATTGACTTCCATTATTTTTTCGCCTCTTTCGGTGGAATTATCACATATTTTTGTGCGACCTTGTTAAGCGTCTCAATAGCATCTAACATTTCCTGGTATT
>Ga0265338_10001293_pt1 | contig 41034 bp, 48 predicted proteins | sample 42126metaG_FD_193579 | JGI IMG/M metagenome (GOLD analysis project Ga0265338, IMG submission 193579) | Rhizosphere microbial communities from Carex aquatilis grown in University of Washington, Seatle, WA, United States - 4-21-26 metaG | ecosystem: Host-associated > Plants > Roots > Rhizosphere... | reverse complement strand
CGGCGATTCTGCTTATCGTTTTGGTCCTGTCTGATTGGAGCGGTGCAACAATCTGAGTTAATTTTCAGCAAGTTTTAAGAAACGGACTGCTATAGTAGCCTAATATGAAGCCCAACACCGACAAAAATGAGCCATCAACCGCAGTTTATTCGACGCGCGCAGACTGGAACCGAGGTGCCGGTAAGACGGCCGCCAAAACAGTTTCTAAAATCCGGCGCTTTGGCTGGCAGTACCGGGCGGCCGTCGTCGCGGTTCTGGTTTTCTTTCTAGTGGGCTTGGGCGGAGGCTACGTTGGCTCACTGATTTATAATCACGAACACACAGCTACCAGTCTGGCGGCCAAACAGCAGTATGTTTCGGACGAGAGCGCGCTAATTTCTGAGATTGCTAAGAATATTGGGCAGAGCGTGGTCAGCATTAACGTTCAGAGCCAAAGCACGGCCACGGACCTTTTTGGTTTCAACCAGACCTTCAGCCAGCAAAGCGCCGGCACTGGCTTTATTATCAGTCCGAACGGTTTGATTGTAACCAACCGGCACGTTATACCCGACGGCACGACCAGCGTTAGTGTGACTCTGGCGGACGGCACGACCTACGATAGCGTCCAAGTCGTCGGCCGGAGTTCTGACTCAAGCTCGCAAGATATCGCCTTTTTGCAGATAGGCGATTTGAAAGGCAAGACGCTGGTTCCGGTGACGCTAGGCGATTCGGCCCAGGTCCAGGTCGGTGACCGGGTGGTGGCTATCGGTAATGCTCTGGGCCAATTCCAAAATACCGTGACCAGCGGTATTATTTCAGGCTACGGCCGTGATGTTACTGCCGGCGACCAAAGCAATTTATCGAGCTCGGAAAATCTGGTCGATTTATTCCAAACAGACGCGGCGATAAACGAGGGTAACTCCGGCGGCCCGCTGGTGGATATGAATGGCAACGTCATCGGCATTAATACGGCGGTGGCCAGTGGCGCCCAGAACATCGGTTTCGCCCAGCCAATCAATGACTTGAAGGGTGCGATTGACAGCGTGCTGAGTAGCGGCCAATTGCAGCAACCTTACCTGGGCGTCCAGTATGTTTCGCTGACCAACGACCTAGCCAAGGAGTTTAACCTGAAGGTCAATCGCGGTGCATACGTCATTTCGAACAGCGGTTCGCCGGCAATCATAGCCGGTAGCCCAGCAGCGGCCGCTGGCTTGCAGCAGAGCGATATTATCACCAAAGTCGATAGCACAGTAATCAATGCCAATACCAGCTTAACGGCCGTTATCAGCCAGCACAAAGTTGGTGATAAGGTGGCATTGACGGTCGTGCGGGGCGGTAAGACGCTGACTCTTCACGCCACGCTAGCCAACGAGCCCCAGTAGTCGATTTGAATTCAGCGTGCTATCATGGCCTTCTATAAAGGAGGCTATTATGGCGAACGTCGAGTCGGGGCAGGAAATTGGCTACCTGGACGTGGTGGCTTTGGACGAAAACGCTTTCGAAAGAGGTCAAGAATTTATTGACAGGGTACATGCTCAGGCCAAAGAACTAGCTAAGTACCGAGCGGGCTTTATAAGCCCCGATTTAATCAGAGTTTTACTAAAACCGACTGGCCGGGAGCGCCTATTCTTTTCTATACATGGTCTTACTGGTTGTGAAATAGAGGGAGTCAGACAGGATGCCGAAGTAGTTACAAGAAAACACGATCCTGTCTGGAAGGTAGAGCTTGGGGAGGCGGAATCGGCAGAGTTCGTCTTGAGCGCAAATTTAAGCGGAAACTTACACGCAGTTATATCCGAGAGGCTGTCGAATCAGACGAACTCGGACAGTGTGTCTGAACACGATCTTTTTGCCCTGCGTCATATATACACAGTTCGCGAGATCGGCAACCTTAGCATTGCTTTAGTCCAGGCCGATCTGTTCAAAGACTAGTTAATTTCCGAAAACCTGGATGAAGTCTTCGCTTTGAAGCAGTTTACACCCGCTATCAGCAGCAATTTTAGCGAGTTCTTTGTGTTGGGGTGGCAAAGACTCGGTCAGCACGAATTTCGGTTTTTGGTCTATTTTTTCCAGCTGGTTGAAAAAGCGTCGGTACAAATCTAGCCCGTCTTTGCCGCCAAAAATGGCGATTCTAGGCTCCATGGCGGCGGCCTCATTGATTTTCCAGTGGTCGGGCACATAGGGCAGGTTAGCTAGGAGTGCGTCATAGGGTTGAACCGGCCGGTTCAGCAGGTCGCGTTTATAGGCGTGCAGGTGCAATTCATGCATGACGGCGTTATGCCGGGCCACGGCCAAGCAGTGGCTATCTATGTCGTACAAATCCACGGTCGAGCCATGAGTCTCGAGCGCAGCAGTAATGCCTATGGCGCCGCTACCAGTACCGATATCGGCGATTTTGGGGTGGGCGGGCAAAGGGAGCTTCTTTAGAAGTTCAATCATCGTTTCGGACTCCGGGCGTGGCTCTAAAACGTGCTGGTTAATCTTGAAATTGCGTCCATAAAATTCGGTGAAGCCCCGAATATAGGCTAACGGTTCGTGCAGTTTGCGGCGCTCAATCTGCTTGCCCAGCCGCTTCAGCTGGGAACTATTTAGTTTGGCTTCGCCGTGGGCTAGAAGCCAAGCCCGATCCTTTTGCATGCAGTCTTCTAGCAGTATCAAACAGTCTAACTGGGCCGATCCGGTATCAGCCTTAGTCAGTTCGGTGGCCGACTGTTTTAGCCATTGCTCAAGTGTCATTTTCGGCTAATTGTCGCTCGGCGGCCTGAAGTTTCTCGATTAAATCGTCGATTTCACCATTTAGCGCGCCGGGCAGATTGGAGCGTGAATAATTGATGCGGTGGTCGGTGATGCGGTCCTGCGGGAAGTTGTAAGTCCGGATTTTTTCAGCCCTATCGCCAGAGCCAATCAGCGAGCGTCGTTTATCAGAAAGTTTCTTCTGCTCCTCCCCGATTTTGGCAGCTAACAGGCGTGAGCGCAGGACGTTCATAGCCTTCTCGCGGTTTTTAATCTGGCTTTTCTCGTCCTGCTGAGAAACGACGACGCCGGTCGGCAGGTGGGTGATGCGCACGGCGCTGTCAGTGGTGTTGACGCTCTGGCCGCCGTGGCCGCTGGCCCGGAAGACGTCAATTCGTAGGTCTTCCGGTTTTACTTCGACGTCGGTTTCTTCTGCCTCAGGCAAAACGGCGACTGTTACGGTGCTGGTGTGGATGCGTCCCTGGCTTTCAGTCGTTGGTACGCGCTGGACGCGGTGTACGCCAGCCTCGAACTTAAGCATTTTGTAGGCCTCTGGGCCGTGGACCTCAAAACTAATTTCTTTATAGCCTCCAGACTCAGCGGTGCTTTGATTGAGCAACTCCATTTTATAGCCATGCCCTTCGCACCAGCGGGCGTACATCCGGTATAAATCGCCAGCAAAAAGAGCGGCCTCGTCGCCGCCGGCCGCGGCCCGGATTTCAACGATGCAATCGCGTTCGTCATTGGGATCCTTCGGCATCAAGATCTTCGCTAGCTTGGTCTTAACTTCCGTAAGTTTGTTCTCCAGATCTCGAAGTTCGGTTTTGGCTAGTTCTGCAAGCTCGTTGTCGCCGCTGTCCGCCAACCGGCGGGCTTCACTTAGTTGGGCCGCCAGGCTTTTCTGGACATCAAATAGACCTAGCGTCTCAGCCAGCTGACTTTGGCGCCTGGCCAGAGAAGGGTATTCTTTCGAAGAATAGATAGCCGGCTCCTGCAGGCGGGCCTGCAGGTCTTCGTATTCTTCTCGGAGTTTGGCTTCTTGGTCCATATCTTCCTCTAGTATATATAAAAACTCCTCTTAAATTAGAGCAGAGGAGTTTCAGTTAAGTTCAGTTACTCTTGAGCGGCAGGGGCTGGTTTAGCGCCGAGCTTCTGGGCTTCAGCCTTGATTTTCTTCCCGGATTTGGGTTTAGCCGCGGCTCGAGTCTCGCGGGCTTTAGCGGCCGCGGCTTGGCGGGCTTTGAACTTGTCGACGCGGCCTTCAACGTCAACGATGCGCTCTTCGCCGGTAAAGAAGGGGTGAGAGGCGCTGGAGATGTGGACTTTAACCAATGGGTACTCCACGCCATCAAGCGAAATCGTCTCGTCGGTAGCGACCGTCGAGCGGGTTATAAAAGTCTGATTATTGTTGGAGTCCTGGAAGACTACCGGGCGGTAGCCGTCAGGGTGGATTTCCTTCTTCATAAGCCAGTGTATTATAACCGGTCTACCCCTGTCGGTCAACAAGTGTTGCCAAAGTGGTCTATCAGGGGTACAATGGCATAGTCAAATTAAGCAGCGGGGTTGTTTATCCTCCCAGGCTAAATCCGTGCAGGAATAGCCGGGCCAGACCCTGCGAAGAGGAAGGATTAATAAGTTGGCAACAACTGTCGACATTAAGAAGTTATTAGAGGCCGGCGCTCATTTTGGTCACCAGACCAGCCGCTGGCATCCGCGTATGGCTCCCTTTATTCATTCAAAGCGGGAAGGCAGTCACATAATTGACCTGACCAAGACTGTTGAGAAGATGGACCAGGCGCTGGCATTTTTAAGCGAAACGATCGCTTCTGGTAAGCAGGTTCTGCTAGTCAGTACCAAACGCCAGGCCAAAGATAAGGTCAAAGAAGTCGCTCTGGCCACTGGTATGCCGTACGTCACCGAGCGTTGGCTGGGCGGTATGCTTACCAATCAAGCCACAATCGGCAGCCGGATACGACGCTTGAAAGATTTAGAGAATCGACTAGCTAACGGCGAGCTGGAAGCCCGCTATTCCAAGCTAGAGGTTCAGCGCTTCAATGAAGAAATTGCCTCGATGAACCAGCTTTACGGTGGAATCAAAGACATGGCCGCCAAACCGGGAGCCGTCTTCGTGATTGACGTGCTGACAAATATCAACGCCGTGCGCGAGGCCCATAAATTGGATATTCCAGTGGTAGCCCTCGTCGACACGAACGTTGACCCAGGCCTCGCTGACTACCCGATTCCGGCTAACGACGACGCCACTAAGACCATTAACCTGGTTCTCGATTACGTGCAAACTGCCATCGAGGCCGGCAAGGGCAGGGCCAAAAAGCCGGCAGATAAGCCCGAAACTGAACAAAAAGATGATTCAAAGCCAGTAGCAAAGGAGACAAAATAATGGCGGAAGTTTCAATCGAACAAATTAAAAAGTTGCGTGAAATGACAGGTGTCGGAATGACTGACGCCAAGAAGGCATTGGTCGATGCTGATGGTGATTTCGACAAAGCATTGAAGCAAATGCGCGCGAAGGGCCTAGCCAAGGCCGAGAAACGGACTGAGCGCGAAGCCCGATCCGGGCTTGTTGGCACTTACTCGCACGACGGCCGGATTGGTGTAGTCGTGGAAGTCAACTGCGAGACCGATTTTGTGGCTAAAACTGACGAGTTCAAGGGGTTAGTCAAGGATTTGTGTCTGCATATCGCGGCCAGTGAACCGGCCGATGTAACCGAACTATTGGACCAGGAATTCGTTAAGAAGCCCGAGCAAACAGTCGGTGACTATATAAAAGGGCACGTCGCAAAGCTTGGCGAGAATATCGTCGTGAAGCGTTTTGCTCGTATAGCCCTGGGTGAAATATAATAGTTATATGAATCCAAGCCAATTAGCCAGTGAAGCCAAGTCCAAGATTGATAGCGCCACAGAGCACTTCAAAGCCGAGCTCGGCAAAATTCGCACCGGCCGGGCCCATCCGGCCATGCTTGACGGCGTGACGGTTGAAGTTTACGGGCAGCAGATGCCGCTCAAAGCCGTTGCCGGCACCATCGCTCCAGAGGCCCAACTACTACAAATAACACCTTTTGACCCAGACAATTTGAAAGCTATTGCCGACGCTATTAGGGCGAACGAGTCACTGGGCCTAAATCCGGTTGACGACGGCCGGGTCGTGCGCATCCAAATCCCGCCACTGACTACCGAAAGCCGGGCGGCGATGGTTAAAGTCCTCAACCAAAAAGTCGAGGAGTGTTTTATAAGTGCGCGTAATGCCCGCCATGAAGCCTTCCGCAAAGCCGAAGAGGCCGAGAAAGCCAAACAAATCGGTCAGGACGAGCGCCAGCGTCTGGAAAAACAAGTTGACGAACTGGTTGCCACCCAAAAAACAGCGGTCGAAGGCTTGGCAAAAACCAAAGAACAAGAGATAATGACCGTCTAGAGACCTACCCTCAAAAGCCTTAATTTTTATGACAGAAGCTGATAATCAAGCCGCCAAGCCGACTCACCTCGGCGTGATTATGGATGGCAACCGCCGCTGGGCCCGTGCCCAGGGCCTAAAAACCGTGGAAGGGCACCTCCGCGGCTATAAGAATCTGCGCGATTTAGCGATTTACGCACTGGTCGAAAAGAAAATCCCGTTTATCTCAGCCTTCGTTTTCTCTACTGAAAATTGGTCGCGGGCCGAAGAAGAAGTCAGCTATTTGATGAACCTAGTGCTAAGGGCGCTGACCGAATATCTGGATGAGTTCCATGAAAAAAATATCAGAATTTTAGTACTTGGCCGCCGCGATAAATTGAGCGGCAAGGTGGTTAAGGCGATTGAGACGGCGGAGGCCAAGACCAAGGAAAACAACGGCGGCACCCTGGCGCTTTGCTTCAACTATGGCGGCCACGCTGAGATCGTTGATGCCGCCAAGAAACTGATCGAGCGGGGTATAAAAGTCGAAGACTTGTCTGAAGAAGTTTTCGCTAGTGAGCTATATCATCCGGAAGTTCCGCCCGTGGATATGATTATCCGCACCTCCGGCGAGGAGCGAATCAGCGGCTTTATGCTGTGGCGGGCGGCTTATTCCGAACTTTTGTTCCTAGAAAAACACTGGCCTGAAGTCACGTCGGACGATATCGACTATGTCCTGGGACAATACGCCAAACGCCAGCGCCGTTTCGGGAAATAAACACTAGAACTGTTAAAATAGGGCTATGCAGGTCGCTCTGTTTATTTTGGCTTTTATACTTTTTGTCGGCTTGGTCCTGGCGCACGAGTGGGGACACTTTATAATAGCCAAGCGCAATGGCGTGGTGCCGGAAGAATTTGGCCTTGGTTTTCCGCCTCAGGCCTGGAGCAAAAAGCTTAAAAGCGGCCTGATTCTAAGTTTAAACTGGCTGCCTATTGGCGGGTTCGTTAAACTGCGCGGCGAGCACGATAGCGACAAGCGGCCGGGCAGTTTTGGTGCCGCGAGCCTGCGAGCCAAAGCCAAAATCCTAATGGCCGGCGTGGCCGCAAACGCAGTCGTTGGCGTGGTGCTTCTAACGATTCTGGCCGCCGTCGGTATGCCAGTCCTGATAACCAAAGACTTCAACAGTGTTGACCAATTTACGGTCAAAAGTGACACCAAGGTCACTCGCCAGCAAGTGGAGATCGGACAGATTCTAAGCGGCTCGCCAGCCGCCAAAGCCGGCCTATCAAGCACTGACACGGTTGTCAGCCTAGCTAACAACCAGCGCAAAGTCGCTATCTATACGGTTAATCAGTTACACGACGCCACCGCCAGTTTTGCCGGCCAGACCGTGCGGCTGGCCTATCGGCACGACGGCCAGACCCTCACAAAAAACATTCACTTGTTGAACGCCGCGGAAGTTAACGCCAGCCAAAGCTCCGACAACCCGAAGGGCTATCTTGGCGTGGCGCCCAATCAGCTGACAATTCAGCGTTCGACCTGGAGCTCGCCAATCGTGGCGCTTGGGCTGTCGGGTCAATTCGTCTGGCTGACCTTGCAGGGCATTGGCCACGCTTTTGGTGGCCTTGGCTCTTGGATTGCCGGTATCTTCAGCGGTAATCACGCCGCCCAGACGAACGGTGCGGCTCAGGCCGAAAACCAGGTGGGCGGACCGGTGGCGATCATGGAAATTCTTTGGCACAGCGGCGACCTGGGGCTTAACTTTACGCTGGCATTTATAGCTGTCATCTCGCTGACGCTGGCGCTCATCAATATCTTGCCCCTGCCGGCTCTGGACGGTGGCCGGTTGCTACTGAGCATCATCTCGCGCCGGTTGATGCGTCGTCCGATGAGCCAAGCGGCAGAGGAGCGGATCGTTGGCACGGGCATGGCTTTGCTGTTTCTTCTAATAATCTTAATCACCACCGTAGATGTTAAAAGGTCGTTTTAAGGCCGAGCCCGGCGCTGGCCGGGCAGTAGCCGCCAAGGACCTCGGTTCGTCTTATAGAGTTATATTCAACACGCTGCTAGCATTCATAATCTCGCAGTTGATAGCCGCTTTCGTGGTGGAGCTGGCCCTGGGCTTACACCACCCAGGGCAGGCTAGCGCCAGCCTGTTCGACCAATCGATAACCGGCCAGTTCTTCTACGTTTTAATCGCCGAGGGTCTGGCGGCTTATCTGACTATCTGGCTGGTCCGGCGAAGGCGAATGGGCCTGGGCGTTATCGGCTTAGGCCGCCGGCCGGTTTGGAATGACGTTTGGCGAGCGACGGGCGGTTTCGTAGTTTTCTACGCGCTGCTGATTATCGCCGGCGTCATACTGGGTCTGCTATTTCCAAGTTTCAACACCAACCAAACGCAGAATCTGGGCTTCAACAATATAAACACTGGCACCCAGAATACTCTAGCGTTTTTTGCGCTGGTTGTCCTGCCGCCACTGGGCGAAGAGCCTCTAGTGCGAGGCTATTTGTACTCCGGACTGCGTAAACACTTCAGCTTCAAGCGGGCGATGCTGATTACCAGCCTGCTGTTCGGCTTGGCCCACCTGGAGTTTGGCAGTGGCGGGCCGCTGGTTTGGGGCGCGGCTATCGACACCTTCATTCTGTCGGTCGTCTTGGTCTACTTGCGCGAAAATACCGGCGCGCTTTGGGCCGGCATGCTGGTACATTTTCTGAATAACATCGTAGCTTTCGGCATCCACTTTCACTGAACAAACCGAACCATGCTTTTGCAATCCCACACATTTTCGACTCTTTTCGCTAGTCTGATTGCTTACTGCTCAAACTCAGGAAAATATACGGGACAAGTCTGATAAAATGAGGTCGAGATGAGACGAAGCGAACTGTTTATCAAGACACGCAAAGAAGCGCCAGCTGACGAGCGAGCCCGCAACGCCCAGCTACTAATTAGGGCAGGCTATATCCATAAAGAAATGGCTGGTGTTTATAGCTACTTGCCTCTCGGCATGAAAGTCGTCGACAATATCAAACGGATTGTCCGCGACGAGATGGATGCTATTGGCGGCCAGGAGATGATTTTAAGTACCATCCAGCATCCGGAGATTTGGCAAGCTACTGATCGCTGGTCTGATGATAACGTTGATGTCTGGTTCAAAGCCGTTTTGAGTGAGGGTAGTGAAGTCGGCTTCGGCTGGAGCCACGAAGAACCGATGGCCCGGCTGATGACCCAGTTTGTCAATTCCTACAAAGACCTGCCAGTCTACGCCTATCAATTCCAAAATAAACTGCGCAGGGAAGTCCGGGCCAAGAGCGGTCTACTCAGAGCCCGCGAATTCATCATGAAAGACCTTTATTCTTTCAGCCGTGACCAGAAAGAGCACGAAAAATTCTACGGCCAAATAAGCGACGCCTACGAGAGAATTTATAGGAAATTAGGTATTGGCGACATTACCCACAAAACGTTTGCTAGCGGTGGTCCGTTCTCTAAGTTTAGCCACGAATTTCAGACCGTCAGCCCGGTTGGCGAAGACACGATTTATTTCCACGAGGGCGAAGCCGTGGCCATAAATAAAGAGGTCATGAACGACGGAGTACTGGCTGAGCTCGGGATCGCCCGCGAAGGCTTAGTTGAGAAAACGGCCGTCGAAGTCGGCAATATATTTACTTTTGGATCGCGCTACTCCGAGCCGCTGGGGCTGTTTTACACCGACGAAAAGGGCACCAAACAGCCGGTATTCATGGGTAGCTATGGCATAGGCATCAGCCGCTTGATGGGGCTATTGGCCGAGCATTTCGCTGACGATAAAGGTCTGGTCTGGCCGGACGGCGTGGCGCCATTTGAGGTTTATCTTTGCCGACTGGGCGACGAAGCCGAAGTTAAAAAAATCGCCGATGAGGCCTATGAAGACCTGCAAAAAAGCGGCTTGAGCGTGCTTTATGACGACCGTGGTGAGCGTCCAGGCGAACAATTCGCTGACGCCGACCTGATCGGACTGCCGTGGCGTCTTGTTGTCAGTGCTAACTCCTTAAAAGCCGGCGGGGTGGAGCTTAAAGCGCGTGGTTCCGATCAAGTCAAAATCATGCCCTTAAAATCTATTAAAGAAACACTAGGCAAGTCATAATAAGACTGCTATAATCTACCAAATCTTCTGAAGAACATTACTCGTGGGGGAGAAGGTTAAGAAGTAAATTTAAGGATTTACACAAGCGCTCTATGAAAAAACAATTTCACCTAACTCAAGCCGGACTTGACGAGATCAAGCAAGAACTGACAGGGCTGTTGGCCCAGCGTCCAGGCATTGCCGAGCGGATTAAATCTGCCCGCGAACTGGGCGATTTGAGCGAAAACGCTGAGTATCAGAGCGCTCGTGAAGAGCAGGACCGGCTGGAGAGCCGCATCTCAGAGCTGGAGCATATCGTTGCCAACACCACGATTATTAAGAAACCTAAAGCCAACGGCCAGGTGCGACTGGGCTCAGTCGTCAAATTACGTAGTGCCAGCGGTAAGACCCAGCAATTCCAGGTCGTCGGCACCATGGAAGCTGACCCATTGCACGGTAAAATCAGTGATGAGTCGCCAATCGGTAAAAAACTGCTTGATAAAATCGTCGGCGATAAAGTTGTCATCAAAAATTCTCCCCCGGTAACCTACAAAATCACTGAAATCGCCTAGAGTACACCTAGCCACCGCTGGCCAAAAAATATAAACTGGATTTATGCAGTGGTTGAACGACATCGCCGACCAGGCGGTTAAGCGTTGCCCGGATGGCGAGATTATCGTTTCTTCCGGCGTTTCGCCGTCTGGAACCTACCATTTGGGTACCTTGCGCGAGGTTATGACCGCCGAGGCTATCGCCGCCGAGCTGGTTCGCCGCGGTCGCAAAGCCCGCCATCTGCACGTCGTTGACGACCTGGATGTTCTGCGTAAAATTCCAGCCGGCCTGCCGGTAGATTATGAAAAATATTTGGGCAAGCCACTGTGTGATGTGCCATCGCCCGACGGTAAAGCCGCTTCATATGCCGATTATTTTCTGAATGACCTAGTCGCCGCGGCCAAAGAGTTGAAACTCAAGATGGCCATCGTCCGCTCGCACGAAAAATACCGCGCTGGTTTTTTTGTACCGGCCATCGAAAAGTCTCTGGACAGCCTGGAGGCCATCAAAAAAATCCTGACCAAGGTTTCCGGACGGTCGCTGGACGAACAATGGTCGCCAGTGCAGGTAATTGAGGGCGGTTATCTTAAAACCCGCCAGTTTGTCAGCCTTGACGAAGGGGCTAAGATTCTTGAGTATCTGGACAGCGACGGTAAAAAACAGTCGGTCGGCTACGCCGAGGGTGACGTTAAGCTTAATTGGCGTATTGATTGGCCGGCCCGTTGGTGGCTTCTGAAAGTGGATGTCGAACCGTTTGGGCGCGACCACGCCACCAAGGGCGGTTCGTACGATACCGGCGCCGCTATCAGCCGTAAAGTTTTCAAAGCCGAACCGCCACTGCCACTGCCGTATGCTTTTATCAACCGTACCGGCGAGACCAAAAAAATGAGCAAAAGCGCCGGCGATACGATTACCGCCGCTGAGTTACTCAAGATTTTGCCACCGGAAGCCGTTTGGTATTTCCTGCTACGCTACGCGCCCGATAAGCAATTGTTCTTTGATTCCGGGCCGACGCTCATCCGCTTATTTGACGAATTCGCCGAGCTTCTAGCCAAAACTAAAAAAACTGCCAGCGAAAAGCAGTTAATCGAGCTTTGTTTGGACTCGGTTGATAAGCCGACTATTTCGAGCGTACCGTTCTCGCACCTCGTTGCTTCGTATCAGGCCGCGCTTAAAGATCCGCAACTGACTCTGGATATTATCAGCCGCAGTGAGCACGCCAAGGCCGCTGGCGAGCAAGCGGAAGTGATTAAAAGGGAACTCAAATTCATCGACCACTGGCTAAAGACCTATGCGCCGCCGGAAGCCAAGTTTGAGCTGAGCCAGAAAATTGATGTTTCTAGTTTTGGCGATACCGAAAAAAAATGTCTGAGCGTGCTGGCGGATAAAATCAGCTCGGCGCCAAAAGCGGCTGACGGTGAATGGTTCCATAAAACGATTTATGGCTTGGCCGAAGAACTTAATCTGGCTCCGAAAGAAGTCTTCGCGGCTCTTTATAAAGCTTTGATTGGCAAAACCAGCGGCCCACGGGCCGGCTGGTTCCTGTCGATTCTGCCGCGGGATTGGCTAATCGCCCGCTTACGCCTTGGGTCATAAGCCGATGGTAAGAACCGAAACCGCAATCATTGCCGCCGGATGCTTCTGGGGCGTTCAATACTATTTCGACCAAGAGCCGGGCGTAAAGCGGACGACTGTCGGTTATATTGGCGGACACACCGAATCGCCGACCTACGAGCAAGTTTGCTCACATACGACCGGACACGCCGAGGCGGTGAAGATTGAATTTGATCCCAAGGTGGTCAGTTACGAAACCTTACTAAAACAGTTTTTCCGGATGCACGATCCGACCCAGCTGAACCGCCAGGGCCCCGATATCGGCGATCAGTACCGCTCGGCCGTATTCTATCTAGACGAAGCTCAGAAACGGTCGGCGCAAAAGATGATTGATAAATTGAACAAAACCGACTTTGGTGGTCGAATCGTCACCAGCCTAGAGCCAGCTGGCAAATTTTGGCCAGCCGAAGCCTTCCACCAGAAATTTACACAGCGCACCGGTCATGGCATGTGCCACGTCCCATACGCACCAGTTTAAAACTCCGCTACTTTAAGTACAGTGGCTAGATTTACGTATTAGTTAAAATAATTCTACTACAGCGAGGCAGTGACCTAGAATACTGACTTGCTTAAACTTATGTATGGACATGTTTGATAATAAACAAACGTAGCTGGAGGGCAGGCAACCGGGCCAGGCGTAAATGGGGAAGGCGCAACTGTGTCAGGCGTAGACTTGGCGGATGACGGAAACTGAACTGAAGCAATTCCTTGGCGCCATGCCCACAGCTCAGACTGGCGCAGCCGAAAAAAATGCCTATGCCAACGATAAGCACGTAGTCTAGCGGCTTTACGAAATTAAACAACGCATAATCCATATTTGGCACGCCCATGCCGGCTATGCCAAAGACCACCAAGACGGACGCCAGGCCAAAATAAAAATATTGGGCAAAAGCATGCCGGGGGTTACTGCCGAATACTGCCCACACCAACAAACCGGCCAACATCAATCTGACGATTGCTACCGCACTATTGGAGGAAATTATAAAAAAGTACGGATCATTAGGCCACAGCCAGCCAGTTATAAAAAGGGCCACCGCTACTATGCTCACAACAAAAGCCGTGATTTTTGTTGTCATAGACGCCTCCCTGTTCCTATTATAAGCTTTTACATCTCCAGTCGCTCATATAAAGTTTATAAGTTTTTGAAAGACTCGGCTGCGGAGCTTATCACACTATAGTTGCTAACAAATTAACAGTCAGCTTGTCGGCGGGGGGTAGCCTACCGCTAGGCTACCTCTTAGCGGAAGCATTTTTAGTAAGAATCACAACGCAGACTAAGAAGTAATCTACAGCCCACTCGCAGGAAATTGTGAATTATTATTGAAAATTTGCTTAAGCGAGCATATGATGAGCTTATTAACAACTAACGGAGGACCATATGGACTTCTACAAAGTAAACAAGGACATGGTCGGAAGAATGGTTGACATATTTGTCGGCCTGACGGAACTCTTGCTTACGCTTCGCGTAATCGTGCAGTTCTTCTTCACCACAGCCGGCGGTGGCTTTGTGCATTGGGTGTTCTCAACAACCGATGTACTCCTAACGCCATTCCGCGCGGTGTTTGCTGGTGGTACTGTTGCCCCCGGCAACTGGTACATCGACTGGGTAGCCTTGTTCGCGATGGCTGTCTACATGGCTGCTGGTTACATCCTTTTGGGTGTTGCTGGCCGCTGGGCTCGCAAGTAAGCACGACAATTTAAACAAACACCTCACAAAAAGATTAAGCGCCCGCTTTTAAAGCGGGCGCTTCTCGTTTAGTCGTCGCGAGGCTATATAATAAGAGCAATGGCATATGAAAGAAATCCGGCCTACAGGCCAGGGCAAACAGAACAATATAAAATCAGCCGCAGTAAAATTGATTTATTCATGCAATGCCCGCGCTGCTTTTGGCTAGATGCGCGATTGAAAATTAAGCGTCCGAGCTCGCCGCCATTTTTGATTAACAGCGCCATCGACACACTATTGAAAACCGAATTTGATTCATACCGCCAAAAAGGCGAACAGCATCCTTGGCAAATTGAATTCAAGGTCAATGCCAAACCTTTCGCCCACGAGGACATGGATCGTTGGCGGGACGCTTTGAGGCGCGGTGTGCAAGTCTTACACAAGCCCACAAACTTACTGATTACCGGTGGCGTGGACGATGTTTGGGTGACGCCCAAAGGCGAGCTGGTGGTAGTCGACTATAAATCTACCGCCAAGAATGACGAAATAGAAGACCTCAAACCGGAAGGCACTTGGCACGATACATACCGGCGGCAAATGGAAGTCTATCAGTGGCTACTGCGGGGCGAAGGGCACAAGGTCAGTGACACCGGCTACTTTGTTTACACCAACGGCATAGCCAAAGCCGACGGGTTTTTCGATAAGGTAGAATTTCGGACTAACGTTTTTCCTTATAAAGGCAGTGATAAATGGGTCGAGCCGACTCTGAAAAAGATTAAGCAGTGTCTGGAGGGCGACATGCCGGCGGTTGGCCACCAAGTCATGAAGCCGGATGAACCCTGTGAGTTTTGTACCTATGCCAAGGTCCGCACAGAGCTAACTCTAGACGCGCTGAGGGTAAAAAAATAGAATGAAACTATGCTAGACATCCGATTTATCCGTGAAAATCCTGAGCTGATTGAAAAGAAAGCTAAACAAAAGGGCTATAAAGTTGATATAAAAAAACTCATCGAACTCGATGATGAGCGTCACGAATTGACACCAAAGGTGGAAAAACTCAGAAGCGACAGGAGACAATTAGCTGATTCCACAAAAGGATCTAAACCAGATGAGGAGCAAATTAAAAAAGGCCAAAAGATAAAAGACAAGCTTAATCCGATTTGGGAAAAGCTTGAAGCAGTACAAACGGAATTCGAAGCTAAACTGCAAGAAGTCCCTAATGTCTTTCCGGACGATACGCCACTAGGCGGGGAAGAGGCCAATAGAGAAATTAAGACTTGGGGCAAAGCCGAGCCTAAAGACGTGCAAGACCACCTAGCTTGGGGCGAGCAGCGCGGCTTGATCGATTTTGAGCGCGGTGCCAAAGTTGCCGGCAATAAGTTTTATTACCTAAAAGGGCCGTTGGTCGAGTTAGAGCTGGCAGTTTTCCAGCTAGGCCTGGAGCTAGCCAAAAAGTACGGTTTCATGCCTATGATTGTTCCGAATTTGGTCAACACCCGTACGCTGGAAGGCGCCGGTTTTTCGGCCAAAGGCAAGGAAAAGCAGATATATAAAATCGAGGATGAAGACTTGAACTTAATTGCTACTGCCGAAATCCCAATGACCGGCTATCACACCGACGAAATCCTCAATGAAAAAGATTTGCCAGTGCTTTATGTTGGTCTTAGTCCGGCTTACCGCGTAGAGGGCGGGGCGTACGGCAAGCATAACAAAGGCCTATTTCGTACGCACCAATTTAACAAACTGGAGCTCTATGTTTTCTGTAAGCCCGAGGACAGCGAAAAGTGGCACCAAAAACTAGTCGAGCTGGAGGAAGAATTATGCCAAGATCTGGAAATTCCATACCGAATCGTACGTATTGCCGCTGGCGACCTGGGCGCTCCGGCGTATGAGAAGTATGATGTCGAGTACTGGAGCCCAGTGGACAAAACTTACCGCGAACTGATGAGTTGCTCAAACGTCACCGACTACCAAGCGCGTCGACTCAACATCCGCTATAAGGCCGAAACTGGCAACGAATTTGTCCATACGCTGAACGGTACTTTGGCGGCTATGAGCCGCATCCCGATCGCCTTAATAGAGAATCACCAGTCAGCTGATGGCACGGTAGCGGTCCCGAAGGCTCTTCAACCATACATGCATGGCCAAACTAAGATATAAGAACACTTAAATAAAAGGGATAATATGCTAGAAGAATCATCGCCAATCGAGCCGGGAGATACAAGGGGAGCTTCAGAAATTGCTATAGATATGACCGAAGCCCGACTCTTCGACGTGTTTCAAGATTTCGGATTAATAGAAGTCGGTGAGGACCACAAATTTTCTAAGGGCGAAATGCTAGCTATAGCCCGTACCGCCTACTGGCAAGGCATTTCAGATGCCAATAGCCATCTGGAAGAAGTGAAAAAAATTATTCAAGAACATGATAAAAGTAAGCACAACGGACAAGTCGGTGAAGACTCTCGGTAATCTAGAGTTTGGCCTCGGTTTAAGCTAGAATATATAAGTCAAACATTCAGAAAACAGGGAGTAATTTTGGCTTTTAATACCAAGTTATTAAAACGTGTTTTAGGCGACCCCCAGGCCGCTACCATTAAGCGTCTCAAAAAGCGCGTCGAGGAGGTTAATAAGCTTGAACCAAAATACCAGGCTTTGTCCGACAGCAAATTGCGCGCCAAAACCGAAGAATTCAAGAGTCAGCTGGCCGACGGCAAGTCGTTAAATGATATCTTGCCTGATGCCTTCGCTGTCGTTCGCGAGGCTGCGGTCCGGACGCTTAAACAGCGCCACTTCGACGTCCAGTTGATCGGCGGCATGGTTCTGCATGAAGGCAAGGTTGCCGAAATGAAGACCGGCGAAGGCAAGACTCTAGTCGCCACGTTGGCGCTGTATCTCAACGCCCTGGAAGGCAAGGGCGCTCACACGGTGACCGTCAACGATTACCTGGCCCAGCGCGATGCTGGCTGGATGGGACAGATTTATACCTTCCTAGGCCTGAGCGTCGGCGTCGTCATCCCTGACGAATCCTATATTTACGACCCAAGTTATACAAACGATAACCACTTTGATGAGCGGATGAAACACCTGCGGCCCGTCAGCCGCCAGGAAGCCTACCAGGCTGATATCACCTATGGCACCAACAACGAATTTGGCTTCGACTACTTGCGCGATAACATGGTCCGCGAAGTTGACCAGTTGCGCCAGCGCGACTTACATTTCGCCATCGTCGACGAAGTCGACAGTATCTTGATTGACGAAGCCCGTACACCGCTGATTATCAGCGCGCCCTCCACCGCCAGCGGCGCGGCTTACGCCCAGTTTGCTAAAGTCGTCCGCAATCTTAAAGAGACCGAGCATTATGAAAAAGACGAGAAACGCCGCAGTGTGATTCTGACCGACGCCGGTGTTGAATTGGTCGAAAAAGTCCTTGGCATCGATAGTTTATACTCAACCGAAAATCTGCGCACGATTTACCACCTTGAACAGGCCCTCAAAGCGCAGGTCTTGTTTCACCGCGACAAAGACTACGTCGTGACGCGCGAGGGCGAAATCGTCATCGTCGATGATTTTACCGGCCGTCTGCTAAGAGGCCGCCGTTACAACGAAGGTCTGCACCAGGCCATCGAAGCTAAAGAGGGTGTCGAGGTCCAGGAAGAGTCAATGACGCTGGCGACCATTTCGTTCCAAAATTACTTCCGGCTTTATGGCAAACTGGCTGGCATGACCGGTACCGCCAAGACCGAGGAAGAAGAATTTCACCAGGTCTATAAGATGGAAGTCGTAGAGGTGCCGCCCAACCGCGTCCTGGTCCGCAAAGACATGTCAGACCGGATTTACAAAACCGAAGCCGGCAAATTTAAAGCTATCGCCCGCGAAGTCGAAGTCCTGCAGAAAAAGGGCCAGCCGGTATTAATTGGTACGGTCAGTGTCGAGAAAAACGAGCACCTGAGCTCGCTACTTAAAAAGGCCGGCGTGCCTCACGAGACACTCAACGCCAAAAACAACGAAAGGGAAGCGGCAATTGTAGCTAAAGCGGGCCAAAAAGGCGCTGTCACACTGGCCACTAACATCGCCGGCCGTGGTACGGACATCGTGCTGGGCGAAGGTGTAGTCAAAGCCGGGGGTTTATTTGTACTCGGCTCGGAACGGCACGAAGCCCGCCGGATTGACAACCAGCTACGCGGCCGGGCAGGTCGCCAAGGCGACCCGGGCGCGACCCAATTTTATGTTTCGTGCGAGGATGATCTGATGCGGATTTACGGCGGCGAGCGCATCGCTTCAATCATGGACCGGCTGAAGGTTGATGATGACACGCCGATAGAGAGCAAAATGATTACCAAGAGTCTTGAAGGCGCCCAAAAGAAGGTTGAGGGTTTCAACTTCGATATGCGCAAAAACGTTGTCCAGTACGACGACGTTATGAACCGCCATCGTCGGGCGATCTACGCTATGCGCCGCGAGGTTTTACGGGCTGAAAATATCAGTCCCCGCATCAAGAAACTAATTGCTGAAGAGACGAATTGGCTGACAAACCATCCGGACTCGGCCTCCGAAATGTACGAGTCAATCCTGAGTGAAATCTTCCCGTTTGACGAAAAGACGCTGGACAAACTGTTTGACAGCCCTGCTGATAAATTCGGCAAAGAATTGGAAAAAGCTGCCGCTGGGCAATACGAAGAGCAGGAGAAGAACTTCACGCCAGAGGTCATGCGCAAGGTAGAACGCGATATCTTTCTGCAGGTTCTCGATAACTTGTGGATGCAGCACTTGGAGAATATGGACCATCTGCGCGAGGGCATCCACTGGATTAGCGTTGGCCAACGTGACCCACTGGTTGAATATCGCCGCCAGGGCCAGCACATCTTCGACGATATGCAGGAAACACTGCGGCACGAAATCGTTCGAGCTATCACTCATGCCCAGCCAGTCGATGCCGAAGCGACACTCGGTCAAGCTGTTGACACTGAACTGACACGGGCGGCGCGCGGCTCAGTCAGTAACGCCAGCCAGATAACCCAAGCCGACGAGTATAAAGAAGCCGACTTCAGCGCCGAGCGCGAGGAATTGGACAAGCAGGCCCGCCTGCACAATGAACGCAAGAAAGCCCGCAAAGCTGAGCGTCAGCGCAAAAAGAAAAACACCCGAAAACGCAAGCGTAAGTGATTTCGAAGAGTATGCTATAAAGAATTATTTATTGGAGGTTCTGTGCAGCACACGGCGACTGAAGTTGAACTAAAAAATGGCGCAAAAGGCATATTGATTAATTTGCCCGGCGCGACCGTTATGGATTTTGAGTTCAATTTTAGAGCCGGTGAGTACCTAGTTGACCGCAAGCACTGGGAGGTGCCGCATTTGATGGAGCATGTCCTACTTGGCGCCAACGAGTTCATTCCGAAAGCCCGTCTGTTCCAGGCCGAGTTCGAGAAGAACGGCGCCGCCAATAACGCCAGCACCGGTTTTTACCACATAACTTATGAAGCCGAATGCGCCGACTTTGAGTGGCGGCGTATCTTGAAATTGATGCTGATCGCAATTTCCGGGCCAAAATTTTTGCCTGATGAGTTCAAGGCCGAATTCGGCAACGTCAGGGATGAGTTGACGGCCCGCTCTAACAATCATTTCCGAACGCTCAGCCTGGCGGCCCGCGAAGCCCACGGCTTACTATCAATGACCGACCGCGAACGCTTGAAGCAGATCAAAAATGTCCGTTTGAAGGACCTCAAGGCCCACTACGCTCGGACTCATACGACCCGCAACTTGCGCTTTGTCATCGCCGGCAACTTAGGCGGCCGGATGGCTGAAATCAAGCGCACGCTGGAAGCATTTGATTTGCCCAGGGGCCGGTCTGAACTGGTCCTACCAAACGAGAAGCCCCAAAACCTCCTGGAGCCGGTCTTTATCCCGCGCCCATCGGTCAAGAACGTTTATTTTGACCTTGATACTTTTGCCATGACGCGTTTTGACGACCCGGAAATGGACGCGTTGGAATTAGTCAACGGCATGCTGACAGCCACGCTTTATTCGCGGATTTTGGGCGAAGCCCGTGAGCGCGGACTGGTCTATAACATGGGTTCGGGCGTGGAAGTCATGCGCAACGCCACCGAATGGTGGTTTAGTGCCCAGGTGCTGGCCCGGAACGCGCCGGCCCTGTTCGAAATCATCGTCCGTGAGTTGAAGCGGGTGCGGGCGGGCGATATAACTGATGAAGACCTCAATTCTGCTAAACAGTATTGGCTGGGCCGCCATCAGCGTAGTGGTCAGACCGTTGCAGGCGTGATGGCCGGCTACACCGGGCGCTATTATTTTGATTGCGCGGTCAATGATTACAACCGGATTCCGGATCGTATTAAGGCGGTGACACGAAAAACAATCGTCGAAGCAACCGAGCGTATGTTTAGCGATGGTATCGGCGGCTTGGCGGTCTTGGGCGGGGGCGGCCGCAGCCGTGAGTTAGCCGACCGGCTTAACGAACAAGTCCGCCCGCTGTGGGGATAGCATGGAAGATTTAGACAAACGGGTCAAAAGTTTGCAGGCAGAAGTCGAGCAGTCGTCAAAACGGCTGAAGCTCGATGAGTTGAAACACGAGCTTGATGATTTGCGGGCCAAGATGGCTCAGCCGGACTTTTGGCAGGATTCAAAAGAAGCGCAGAAAATCAGCAAGCAGGAAGCCTCATTGGATCACCGTGTAACTCCTTGGCAGGCTCTAAAAAAAGCGGCTGACGAGCTCGCCGAGCTGATTGCTCTGGGCGATATCAAGATGAAGACGGAGCTTGAAGCGCAACTAGCCGCCCGTGAAGCCGAGCTAGTCGAGCTCAAAAGAGAATTGAGGTTCCTGGGTCCTTATGACGACCACGATGTCATCCTATACATATACGCCGGTGCCGGTGGTACTGACGCTCAGGACTGGGCGCAAATGCTACTCAGAATGTATACGCGCTGGGCAGAAGATCACAAACTGAAAGCCAGAGCCATCAACCAATCGACCGGCGAAGAAGCGGGTATCAAAAGCGCGGCCATAGAACTATCTGGCAGTCATTTCCTATATGGAAAGTTGTCCGGCGAACACGGTGTTCACCGGCTGGTGCGCTTAAGTCCTTTTAATGCCGACCATCTGCGACAAACCAGCTTTGCCAAAGTTGAAGTTCTGCCGCTGGTTGACCAACCTGGCGAGGTCGAGATCGATGATAAAGACCTAAAAATTGACGTGTTCAGAGCCGGCGGCCACGGCGGCCAAAGCGTCAATACGACCGACTCGGCGGTGCGCATTACCCACCTGCCGACGGGGATAAACGTGGCAATCCAGAACGAACGCTCGCAGTTGCAGAATAAGGAAACAGCCATGAGCATTTTGCGCTCAAAACTTGTTCAACTCCAGCTCGAGCAACACGCCAAAGATTTGGCTGACTTGAAAGGGCCGAACCAGTCGGCAGAGTGGGGAAATCAAATCCGCAGTTATGTCCTACATCCATACAAACAGGTCAAAGATTTGCGTACTGGCTACGAGTCGAGTGATGTCGAGAAAGTTTTAGACGGCGAGCTCGATCCGCTTATTGACGCGTGGCTCGAGCACGCTTAACACTTTTGGATTGAAGCCGTTTGCTATACTTATAGACGATGATTCTGCTCGACAGAGTAACAAAAAGCTATAACCGCAAAGGCGACGCCCTCGAGAGGGTTTCTTTGCATGTCGAACCCAAGGAATTCGTCATCATCGTCGGACCGTCAGGGGCCGGTAAATCGACGCTTTTCAAACTGCTGACGCGCGAAGAAAAACCAACCAGCGGAAAAATCATCGTCGGTGGCATTGATTACGACAAGCTCAAGGACAAAGACGTGCCGCTACTGCGCCGTAAAATCGGCGTCGTTTTCCAGGATTTCAAACTACTGCTCAACAAAACCGTTTATGAGAACGTGGCTTTCGCCCTGGAAATCGCTGGTATTCCGAACGACGAGATTAAACACACTGTCCCGAAAGTCCTCGAAGTAGTTGGTCTGACAGGCAAGGAGAGCAACTATCCGCTGGAGCTGTCCGGCGGCGAACGCCAGCGCGTGGCCATTGCCCGGGCCATTGTCCGCCAGCCCAAAATTCTGATTGCTGATGAGCCAACCGGCAACCTCGACCCGAAACACGCTTGGGACGTCATTAAGGTACTGGAAAAAATCAACCGCTTTGGCACGACGGTGCTGTTGACTACCCACAACCAGGAAATCGTCAACGCCCTGCGGCGGCGGGTAGTAACCATAAAAGATGGCAAAATCGTATCTGATAAGGCCGTGGGGCAGTATAAGGCCAGCTGATGCATTCCAAACGTTCCATAACCATTGAGCGGATATTCAAGAACGGCTTTATTAACTTCGGCCGCAATATTTGGCTGGCTATAGCCGCTATCGCCATGATGGCGACAACGCTGACAATTTTACTGTTCGCCGTTGTTTCCAGTGCCACTTTCGACCACACCATATCCGGTCTGACCAGTCACATCGACGTATCAATTTACCTAAAAGATAGTGTCACCGACGATCAGCGTAGTCAGCTCGTTAGCCAACTTTATAAGATAGACAATGTCCAGTCGGTCGCTTACACCTCAAAAGACCAGGCCTTAAAAAGCTACGAGGCAGCCAACGCTACCAACTCAGACCTGCTAGCCGCTATTTCCGAGACCGACAACCCACTGCCGGCTTCCCTGACGATTAAGCCGAAAAACCCCGACGACCTCCAGTCTATCCGCAACTTTATTGCTAAGCCGACCGTCTTAGGGCTCCAGTCTGACCCAAGCAACGATTCTGGGGACCGGCGTACGGCTATCGATAACATCACCCGCGCTACCCATTTCTTCCAGGAGGCCGGTATTGTCGGCATTATCCTCTTCCTAATCATCTCGATGCTGATTATTTTCAACACCATCCGGATGGCCATTTTTAACCGCCGTGACGAACTTGTCATCATGCGCCTGCTTGGCGCCAGTACGGCTTTCATCCGCGGGCCGTTCGTTGTTGAGACCATGGCCTACGGCACAGTGGCCGCCGCTGTTTCCTTGCTGATTTGCTGGGGAATCTTTAAAGTTGCCAGCCACACTTTGCAGGCCAGCACGCTTGGTCTCTTGGACATCAAGTACGCCGACCAATTCTTCTCCTCACACCTCGTCCAGATTTTGACCCTCCAGCTACTGGTTGGTATACTTATTGGTGCCGTTTCCTCACTTATCGCGACCAGACGGTATCTTAAATTCCATAGATAATAAAAAGTTCGAGCCACTAACTTAAATTAATTTTATCTTTCGGGAAGCTTTTTGATGCGCCCGACTCAAGGCGCGGCAACTTGACAACAGATGAGGAGGGTATGTTACTATCAAAGTGTTAATGCTAAAACAAAAATTAAAATTCAAAAATAAGACTATAGTCGCGGCGATTGTCTCGGCGGGTGTTTTAGTATTAGCCGCTCTGCCGACACACGGCTTCGGCGTATTCGCCGCCAGCTGCGGTTCGGTTGCCGATTGTCAGCAACAGATAAGCAACCTTAATAATCAAAACTCCCAGTCCCAAGCGACCCTGAACTCACTGGAAGTGCAGGCTGGTAGCTACCAGGCCACAATTAACGCTTTGCAAGCCCAAATCAGCGGCTTACAGCAGCAGATCAGCACCAATGAGACCCAGCAGGTGCAGACCCAGCAGCAGCTTGACCAGCAAAAGAAAACTCTTGGCGAGAATATCAAAGCCATGTACCTGGAGGGCGATATCAGCACGCTGGAAATTCTAGCCAGCTCTAATAACCTAAGTACCTACGTTAACAAACAGCAGTATCGCAACGTGGTTCAGGACAAGGTAAAGGCCAGCGTTGATAAAATTAGCGCTTTGAAAGCCCAACTCGTCCAGCTCCACGCGTCTTTGCTCAGTCAGCAGAACCAATTGGCGGCGTCGGAAAGCGAGCAAAGTAGCCTGCTGTCGATGAATGAAAGCCAGCAAAGCCAGTTCGACTCCCAGATAGCGGCCAACAAATCGGCCATCAACCAGCTGAGGGCGCAGATTGTAGCCTTGAACACGCCTGTCGGCTCCAACTTTACTTATAGCGGTAGTTGCGGCGGTAGCTATCCGGGCAGTGCCGGTCCCGGACTCTGGGGCGAAACTTGGGGCTGTAGCTACGGGGAAGATAGCACGATCGATAACTGGGGCATGTTCAACCGAGAATGTGTCAGCTATACAGCCTGGATGGTCCACGAGGAATACATTAGCGGCGAGATAGCTCACGATATGCCCAACTGGGGCGGCGTAGGCAACGCCTACCAGTGGATAAATGACGCCGAGAGTACCGGCATTCCTGTCGACCAAACTCCCCAGGCTGGCGATATCGCTATTCGCCCGGCCAGTGGTATCAACGGCGACGTCGGCCACGCCATGTACGTCAGTGCCGTCAGCGGCGGTCAGATTTACGTTCAGCAATATAACGCCGATTTACGCGGTAACTACAGTGAGGGCTGGCGCTCCAGCGCAGGCCTGTACTTCTTACACTTTGCCGAGTGGCAGTAAACTGCCGATGATATAATTAAGCGAAGCTAATTAAATCTTGGAGGGTGACTTGGAAGAACGGGCTAATACCGCTGTGCATGAGAAAGCAGGGCGGCGCGGGCGGTCCTGGCCGCTGAAGCGAATCGCCGTGGCAATGGTCGTAGCGGCCTTATTTTTTGGCGCTGGCGTAGTTGTTGGCCGTGATAACCCAAAGAACAGTGCTTCCGACGGCTCGGCGCTCAACTACAGTTCAGTCAATCAGGTTTATAACCTTCTCAAAAAAGACTTCGATGGCAACCTCAACCAGACAGATCTGATTAACGGCGCCAAAACCGGCCTAGTCAACGCTGCCGGCGACCCCTATACGGAATTCTTCAATCCGGCTCAAGCCAAAACTTTCAATGAAGAGCTATCTGGTTCGATTACCGGTATCGGCGCCGAGCTGGGCACTGATGACAGTAACAACATCGTCATCGTCTCGCCGTTGGCTGGCTATCCGGCAGACAAAGCCGGCTTAAAACCCAAGGATATTATCAGCGCCATCAACGGTACCGCAACCAGCGGTATGAGCGTTGACGAGGTCGTCTCCAAAATCCGCGGTAATCCTGGCACTAAGGTTACGCTGACCATTACCCGTGGTAGCGCGGCGGCCTTCAATGTCGCGATTACACGCCAAAAGATTACTCTCCCGAGCGTCACATGGCACGAAGACGGCTCCATCGGCTATCTGAGCATCAGCCAGTTTACCAGTGATACTTCCGGTTTAGCCCAAAAGGCTGCCCAAGAGTTCAAATCCAAAGGTGTCAAAGGTGTGGTGCTTGACCTTAGAAACGACCCCGGCGGCTATTTATCGGCGGCTGTTGACGTCTCTAGTTTATGGCTCAAGCAAGGCTCAACGGTGGTTTCGGAACGCCGCGGTGCTACCATTGTCGATACCGAATACGCCTCCGGCAACAACCTGTTGGCAGGCCTGCCAACTGTCGTTTTGATTAACGAGGGCAGTGCCAGCGCTAGTGAAATCACGGCCGGCGCCTTGCGCGACAACGGCATCGCGACCTTAATCGGCACCAAAAGCTTCGGCAAAGGCAGCGTCCAAGAGGTAGAAAATCTACCTGACGGCAGTGAGCTCAAAATAACGATTGCTCGCTGGTATACACCGGCCGGCAAGAATATCGATAAACAGGGATTAACGCCTGATGTCAGTGTGGCCGACCCAACCTCTGACCAGGCCAAAGCCGCCCAAGACCCGCAAAAAGACAAAGCTTATCAAGTTCTGCAATCGAAGCTCTAAGTTAATTTTACCCGGAAGAGAAGCCCGAGCGTCGGATTCATTTCGCGCCCGGCGCGATGAGAAACCGCGGAGGGGTGTCCTTATAAGGCGCAGTGAAACGAAGCCGCAGACAAGGCCTACTCAATTATCACTAGCAAAATCCAGTAGCTTGCCGAAGGGGAAGGCTTGGATTACAATCTGGATAGTTATGGAGGCAGTCGTTGCCGGCATCAAACACACAGACTAAATATATTTTCGTAACCGGCGGGGTTTTATCCGGCGTGGGGAAGGGTATCACTGCCGCCTCGATCGGTACCATCCTCAAATCCCGTGGCCTCAAAATCAATATCCAAAAACTCGATCCTTATCTGAACGTGGATGCCGGCACGCTTAACCCAGCCGAGCATGGTGAGTGTTTCGTGACGCGCGACGGCGCTGAAACCGATTTGGACCTCGGCCACTACGAACGATTTTTAGATATAGAGTTGACGGCTGACAGCTCGCTGATGTCCGGCCGGATTTTCCGCGAAGTCATCCAGGCCGAGCGCGAGGGCAAATACCTAGGCAAGACGGTCCAAATCATTCCGCACGTTACCAACCATGTCCAAACCAAAATCATGGACTGCGCCAAAGGCATGGACGTGCACATCGTGGAGGTCGGCGGTACCGTTGGCGACTATGAATCTTTGAGTTTTATTGAAGCCATCCGCGAAATGGTGCAGAAGGTCGGGCCGGAGAACTGCCTATTCGTCCACGTTGTCTATATACCGTTCTTGGGCGCCAGTGCCGAATTCAAGACCAAGCCGGCCCAGAACGCTGTCCGCGAACTGCGCGGCCTGGGTATAGTGCCGGACGTTTTAATCGCCAGGAGTGAGGTTAAACCGCCGCAATCGGTCCGCCCAAAACTGGCAATGTTCACCGGGGTCGACGAAAAAGCCATCATCCTTCTGCCTAATGCTGAAACCATCTACCAAGTGCCCTTGACCTTGGAAGAAGCTGGTATCGCCGAAGTTATCACCGACCGGCTCGGTCTCAGAGCCGGCAAGGCCGATTTGGCCGGCTGGCGCCGGATGGTCGGTAGCGCGCTGGAAACTTATAAAAAAACGGTCCGCATCGGCGTTGTTGCCAAGTATACGACCAACCAGGATACGTATATCTCAGTTTTTGAGGCTTTGAGAGCGGCTGGCTGGGCACAAGACGTTCACGTCGATATCGTTTGGGTTAAGGCTGAGGCGCTTAACAAGGATAAAACAGAGCATGCGATTCTGCCGACGCTGGACGGTATCGTCGGTCTGGGCGGATTCGGTCCTCGGGGTATCGAAGGTAAAGTTCTGGCCGCCGGTTACGCCATGGATAAAAAAGTGCCGTACCTCGGTCTATGTCTTGGTTTGCAGGTGGCGCTGATAGCCGCCGCCCGTAAGGCCGGTCTGGGAGGCGCCAACTCCACCGAGTTTAACAGCCATACCAAATATGCCGTAGTCTCGACAATGGCCGACCAAGTCGGCAAAGAGAACACCGGCGGCACCATGCGTCTGGGTGATTATCCCTGCGTGCTAGTTCGCGGCACCAAAGCCCGCAAAATTTATGGCACAGAACAGATCGTCGAGCGTCATCGCCACCGCTACGAAGCCAACAATGACTTTCGCGACCAGTACGAAAGGTGGGGTTTAAAAATCAGTGGCTTGAGTCCCGACGGCGGTCTGGTCGAGATGATTGAAGCCATCGATCACCCATATTTTTTGGCTACCCAAGCCCACCCAGAATTCCGTAGCCGCCCCGATCGCCCGCACCCGCTTTTTGCCGGATTGATCAAAGCCGCGATAAAATAGAGGCATGGACGAATCGACTGATCCGGAATCAAATCCAGAGGGAGCAGGCCGGGGGGAGGATCTTAGCTCCAGAGAGGCTGGGTTAAAAGCCGGCACAGAGATGTTGCTCAAAGCTGCCGACAGATTCGTGGAGAGTGGTTTTTACACAGCAAAATACGGTGAATTCTTAATGAATTTTGCCAAAGATAATATGTTAGACCTGCCGCCTGTTGTAGTCTCAGAAATTATGCAAAGAGGTGCTCTTTTAACTCAAGAGCAGTCTCAGCCATCGCCCGAACTAAGTGTTTAATTATTCGACTGTAACTTCGGTGCGGGGAACACTGCGGCCAGAGAACCGTTTGACCCGGCGTTGTTTGAATTGGACGATACCGTTCTTTTTGGCGTGAATAGTAAAGTCGCGGCTTATAAAAGTACCAGCGCCAGACCGCTTGGTCTGGCCGATTTGACGGACGATAACATCGCCGATTTTGACTTTGGCGCCGCCAGACACCTTAATACCGAGCCGCTGGCCCGGGCTATCCTTGGTGTTTTTACTGGTGCCGCCTGCTTTGACGTGTGCCATAATCTATAATTTCCTACGCTTTATGTAGCCTTAAAATTCTCCTGGCGACGACTTGACCTTCACGGTAGTAGATAAGTTGGTCCCGAGAGACGTGTTTTAAGTCCAAGTAAGCATACCCCATATCTGTTAATTGGTCAATAAGCGGCAGTTCGATCAACCTGCCGGAGCTTGAGCGCCAAGCCGGTACCGCCAAGCAGACCGCCTGGCCGGTTTTAAGCTGTGACACCAGATTGCGCAGAAACTTCTTGATGATAGTGTTGGCGTCCTGGATTATCTCTTGGAGCTTGTCTGGGGCGGGCAGGGAGCCAAGCGGCCGGCCGAGGTACGTCTCGCTGGCCACGACCGAAAAACGCGGCCAGTGGTAGCTTGTGGCGTCTCCGACCTCAACGGCGGTCTGCATCTCCAGCTGGGGGTATTTCTGTACCAGCCACTTGAGATTTTCCTGGGTATATTCGGCCATCCGCGGCTCGATATCGGTGCCAAGCACGTGATAACCCATCAACATGGCTTCCTGGAGAATGACGCCGGTGCCGCAAAACGGATCAAGCAGTCGCACCGGTTTGTCACCATCAACCTGGCCGACAGCCAGGTTGATGGTGATCTGGGCCAATTTGGGCGGCAACATGCCGACGCGAGCGTCGCGCTTCGGTCTAGCCTGGTCGCGGGCGGCGTAGGCCTCGATATCTTGGATGAAAAGGGTCTGCGCCACAATCGTTTCATCACTGTGTTTGAACAAGATTAGTTCCCAGCCGCCGCGGTGAGTCAATCTGTTGTGCAGTACTTGGGCGCTATTAAGCGCCGAGGCCTTGTTCGGCACTATTCGGACCGGTTTGCCGGTCTTTTTTATTATTTTTTTCAGGCCGAGCAGGTTCTTGTTCAGCTGATCGGGGCTAACGGCCAGGCCATAGACGCTGACACCAAGAGTCAGCTTGCCTTCGACGTGTTGCAAGTGTTCAGGAATCGTTCGTTTCAAATAGTCAAAAGCAGCAGGCCAGTCAGCGGTGGGAAGAGTCGTTAGCACGCGTGCGGTTTTAATCGTGCCGCCCAAACGCTTGAAATCGACGTCTTCGGCGGCGACGCTCAACAAAGCGGCGTTGTCCGCTGATTGGACCGCGTCGGCGCCATACAGGCTCTCTAGTTCAGCCAAACCGAGCGCCGGCAAACGCCCCAGAATACATAAAGTCTTATACTGCATCCCCTTCATTTTACTGCATCAGGAAGAGAAGCCCGAGCGTCGGATTTACCCCGCGCCCGGCTATGGTGAGAAACCCCAAGCGGTGTCTCATATGGGGTATAATTACGAAGAAGATTATTCTATGGAGACTTCCGACCTAAAGAAGGGCCTAAATTGGCGCGTTATTCTGACGACTGCCACGTTGGTTGCTCTTGCCGTGCTGATTTACAGTCTCCGCAAAGACATCATCCAAGTCGTTAAGAATCTCGGTAAAGTTAACGCCCTGGCGCTACTGCTGATGATTCCATTCGAGTTCGCCAACTACGACGTTTACGCCCGTTTTTATATGTCAGTCTTCAAGACACTAGGTGAAAGAGTCGGCTACTGGGCGATGTACCGGCTCAACCTGGAGCTTAATTTCGTCAACCACATCCTGCCGAGCGGCGGTGTCTCAGGCATCAGCTACTTTACCGTCCGGATGCGCCGCCAACACGTCAGTGGCGCCAAGGCAACCATGAGCCAGGTCCTCAAGTTGTTCTTACTGTACCTGAGTTTCCAGCCTCTGCTAGTTCTAGGGCTACTGCTACTGGCTGCCCGTGGACACGTCAACAACCTCGTTATGGTGGTGGCCGCCTCGTTAATTACGCTACTAGTCGTCGGCACACTGGTCGCTATTTATGTGATTGAGGACAAGGATCGTATCAATACTGCGCTGACAGTCGTGGCCAAGGCGCTGAACCGGATAGTCCATCTTTTCCGCCGCTCTACGCCTGAGGCGATTCATATTGAAAGCGCCCAAAAAACCTTCCGCGAACTGCACGATAATTATCAGGTCCTCAAGGCCAACTGGCGCGAACTAAAAAGGCCGTTCATTTATATGACACTGGCTAATATCACAGAAATCGGCGCGCTTTACTCGGTTTATATCGCTTTCGGGCATCTGGTCAACCTCGGCGCGGTCATCTTGGCTTATGCTGTGGCCAACTTCGCCGGCTTGATTTCTGTTTTGCCGGCCGGCATCGGCGTTTACGAAGGTTTGATGACAGCCGTCCTGGTAGCCACCGGCATCCCAGCGGACTTGTCAATTCCGGTGACTATCATGTACCGCGTTATCAATATGACTATCCAGCTGACGCCCGGTTACGTGCTGTACCAACGGGCACTGAAGCGCGGCCTTGGCCCGCCTAAAATCGCCTGATGATAATTTTTTGGATTGTTTGGGCGGTAGGGCTAGCGTTGATCCTAGCTTACGGTGCGGTTCTGATTTACGGCGCGCCGTATTTTCCGACACTTTCCAAAGAGGTTGAAGCCAGCTTGGATCTAATTGATCTAAAACCGGGGCAGGTGATTTATGATTTGGGTTGCGGCGATGGCCGCCTGCTGAGGGCGGCGGCCCGGCGTGGGCTAAGGGCCGTCGGCTACGAGCTCAACCCGTTCATGGCGCTGATTTCGTGGGTCGGCACTTTGCGTTATAGGCGTCTAGTCAAAGTCCGGATGCTCAATTTCTGGCGGGCCGACTTATCGGAGGCCGACGGCGTCTTCGTTTTTCTAATCGGCCATTTTATGCAGCGTTTGGCTGGTAAATTCGCAAATAATCTTAAACCTGGCGCCAAGGTGGTCAGCCACGCTTTCCAAATCCCCGGCAAAAAACCCGCTAAAAAGCACGACGCCCTCTTCCTTTACAAATATTAGTCAATCTGATATAATATGGGTAAATGGAAACTCTTGCTAGGCCAGAAATCGACAAACCTATTATCGCTGAGCCGCTAGGCGGCCTAGCCGTAGAGCAGGCTGTTGAAGCTTTGTCGCCTAAGTTGGCTCAAACCCTCGACCTCCTCTCTCGGGGCTATAGCAACATTGAAACCGGCAAATTATTAAACCGAAGCGAAGAAGCTATCAGAAGCCGCCGCAGGAAGATTATCTATAAGTTGCACGTTTCTAGCATAGCGGAAGCCGTTAGTAGGGGATTCGAAGCCGGCATTTTGACGTTCGAGGATAAAAGTGAAGAGTTTGAAGGAGAACTTACATCTGCCGAGCTTCACATACTTAGGCTCGCTTCTCGCGGTCTTTCAGTCCAGCAAACAGCGAACACTAGGGGTACTGTTCGCGAGACCGCAAAAGCTCAGCGCAGGAATCTATATGCTGAGCTGGGTGCTCATGACTTACCACATGCCATTCGCTTGGCCTACGAGTTTGGAATCTTGAAATTGCCCGAAACTGTCTCAGACTGAGTGAGTTTTACAACTAACTCTTCTGCACCGGTTAGCCCGGGCGTATAATTCAGATATATCTGGCAGAAAAGTGAGGGTCGTGAAAAGAAATTTTCAGCGAGGTTCAGACGGGTTAGGCCGGGAAAGGGCATTACTAGTGGCGCTGGCGGGAGACCTGTCGCTACCGCTGGTTCATGTCAAAACAGCGCTGGAGCTTATAACTGCCGACGACTTCCGCAAACGGACGGCTCGTGAACAGTCTAACGAAATGCAACTGTCGGTTGATGCCGGCCTCCAGCTGGTTGAAGCTTACCGGCTACTTTTGAGGTCTGATGAAATTTTGAACATGACCTTCCAGCCGGTGTCTATCGGCGCCGTCCTGGAAGATGTGGCGCACCGGCTTCAGCCGTACGCTCAGCAATATTCCACCGAAATCACGGTCGATATTCAAGGCCGCTTCCGCCCGGTGCTGGCCCACGAAGCCAGCCTCAGCTCGGCCATGGAAGTCCTTGGCTTCAGCCTAATCCGCGCCCAAGCCGCCCAGGCCCAGCAGGAAAGATACCAGCTGGTGCTCGGCGCCCATCGCTCGGCCGAGAATATCGTCGCGGCCGGCGTTTTCAGCAATGTCCATGGTTTAAGTGACCGCAGTTTGCGAGCCGCCCGCTCACTGGCCGGCCATGCCCGCCAGCCACTGCCAGCCGTCCCGCCGGGCGCCGCCAGCGGCATCCTGCTGGCCGACATGCTTTGCACCGCTCTGTGGCAACCTCTGCGCTCAGCCGCCCACCGCAACCTCGGCGGCCTGGCCACCAATCTGCCAATTTCTAAACAGCTTCATTTCGTCTAATGCGAATCTTATTAATTGAGACCGACCGCTTTTTGGCGCGCAACATCCAGCGGGCGCTGAAGCGGGCGGGGCACGATAGCGACTGGTTGATTGATCTGCAGACGGCTATCAACGCGGCTGACACGTCGAAGCCGGACGCCGTCATTTTGGACCTGCTTTTGGCCGGCCGCTCCGGCATTGAATTTTTATATGAGTTTCGTAGCTACCCGGAGTGGAATGAGGTGCCGGTTATCGTCTATTCCAACATTCCGGATTCCGAGCTTCGGCAGGGTTCCGAGGCTTTCGCCCAACTAGGCATCAGCCATTTTCTGTACAAGCCGGCTACTAAACTGGACGAGCTAGTGAGTCTGGCTGAACGTCTGGCGTTCCACCCGTTGCCAGCCATAATTCCAAGATGACTTCCAAACGCTTCAACACTAAGGCCATCGTTCTGGGCCGGACTAATTTTGGCGAGGCCGCCCGGATTTTAACTCTACTGACTCCCGACCAAGGCAAATTGCGAGCGATGGCCCGCGGTGTGCGTAAATCCAAAAGCAAGCTGGCCGGTGGCATCGAGTTGTTCAGCGTCAGCGACGTCACTCTGATGGCGGGGCGGGGCGATATCAACACCTTAATGTCCGCCCGGCTAGATAAACACTACGGCAACATCGTCAAAGACCTTGACCGTACTAGCGCCGCTTACGATTTTATTAAGGTGCTAGATAAACTGACCGAGGAAAATACCGAGCCAGCCTACTTCAACTTGCTGAAAGGCGCTTTTCAGGCGCTTGACGATGACAGTCTCAACCTGGACCTAATCAAACTATGGTTCGACGCCCAACTGCTTAAATTAACCGGTCAAACGCCAAACTTATTCACGGACCAAGCCGGCGCCAAACTCTCGCTGGCCAAGACTTACATTTTTGATTTCGACGCCATGGCTTTCAATCCAGCCCATCACGGTGGACGCCATAATTTTGGCGCCCACCAGATTAAGTTTTTGCGCCTAATTTTCGAGAACCACTCTCTCGCCAGTCTCAACGCTATCGAAAACTCGGCCAACCTGGCCCAGCGCTGTTTACCGCTGGTCCAATCTATGCTTAGTAACTACATTCCTATATAAATAAGTCATGGCCAAAATTTCAGATATTTACACGCGCTACAAAATTATGCCGAACTTGCAGGAGCATCAGCTGCGGGTAGCGGCCGTGGCCAAGCAGATTTGCGATAATTCGACCCAGCCGGTCGATACCGACTCGGTCATCAAAGCCTGTCTTCTCCACGACATGGGTAACCTCATCAAATTTGAGCTCGGTTTATTCCCGCAATTCTTAGAGCCCAAGGGCCTAGATTATTGGCAGCAAGTCAAAGACGACTTTGTGAAAAAATACGGTAAGCAGGAGCACCATGCCTCGATTGAAATTGCCAAGGAAATCGGTGTCAGCCCGAAAATTATAGAAAATATCGATGGCGTCGGCTTTCAAAAAATTCAAGGCAGTTACTTTGGTGGCTCGCTGGAGCAAAAAATCTGCAATTACTCGGACATGAGGGTTGCCCCTACGGGCGTGGTTTCCATCCATGAACGCATGGATGATGGCGCTAAACGCTACAATCACCGCAAAGATTACAAAGTGGTTGGCCCCGAAAGAGATGAGATTTTTAACACTCTAATCGAGCTGGAGAAACAACTATTCGCTGGCTCTAAAATCAAACCGGCCGATATAACTACCGCATCGACCGAACCCATCATCACCCAGCTCCGCTCTTACGAAATCTAACTGGAGTTCCTATTAATAGCCCGACGGACAGCTCGTAAAAAAGACAGTGGCTGAGCCACTGCACGTCTCTCTTCTAAAATCTGCAAAGCCATCTCTTCGTTTATCGGCCACCCGTCTACATCATAAGTAGTTGAGATTGGCGGTATCAACTCCCTGACAGGTTCTTGCGCGCCTGAACCGAGCTGAAGAAACACGCCAGTATCAAACGTCAGCGTATCGCCGTCATCAACGCTCTTAGCCATCTCGGACACAATCTTTGGATTATATCAAAATCTTATCTGCACAAGCTCTCTTACGAAATCTGTGCCAAGAATATATAATCTGTAGTTAAGATGGCTGTTAAATTAGATGACATAGTTTCTTTGGCTAAGCGCCGCGGCTTTATATTCCCGTCTAGCGAAATTTACGGCGGCCTAGCCGGTGTCTATGATTACGGCCCGCTGGGCGTAGCGCTCAAGCACAATATCCAGAATCTGTGGTGGAGCAGTTTCGTCACGGCTTGGGAGGATATGTACGCCATGGACGCCGCCATTTTGATGAATCCAAAAGTTTGGAAGGCCAGCGGCCATGTCGATACTTTTACCGACCCGCTAGAAGACGGCTCTAAATTCAACACTATGTTCAAGACATCGGCCGGCGTTGGCAAGGAAGTCTCGACTACCTACCTGCGGCCGGAAACCGCGCAGGGAATTTTCGTTAACTTCAAAAACGTAGTCGATACATTCAGCCCGGACTTGCCGTTCGGTATGGCCCAAATCGGCAAAGGCTTCCGTAACGAGATTAGCCCGCGCGACTTTTTGTTCCGCCTGCGCGAGTTCGACATGATGGAAATCGAATACTTCGTTCACCCGGACAAATGGGAAGAAGCTTTTGAGCAGTGGCGCGCTGGTATGCAGACTTTCTTCAAGAAGCTCGGCTTGCATAACGTTGGCGAGCTGGACGTGCCGGAAAAGGAAAGAGCGCATTATTCTAAAAAGACCATAGACTTTGAATTTGATTTTCCGTTTGGCAAAAAAGAGCTGGCTGGCCTGGCTTACCGCACCGACTTTGACCTTAAAGCTCACCAGGAAGCCAGTGGCAAAAGCCTAGAATACCGGCCCAAAAGTCCGCCAGCTGGCGGAAATTCCAAGCCGTTTATCCCGCACGTTATTGAGCCTTCATTCGGCCTCGACCGCTTAGTATTGGCTATTCTCACCGAAGCTTATGCCGAGGACGAGCAGGGCGGGGAGAAGCGAACTTATCTAAAACTTCCAGCTGATGTCGCGCCGGTTAAAGCCGCTGTATTCCCCTTGCTGAAGAACAAGCCGGAGCTGGTCAAGAAGGCCAGAGAAGTTTATAAGATGCTTAAAGACGAGCTCGGCGAAGTCATGTGGGATGACAACGGCAACATCGGCAAACGTTACCGCCGCCAAGACGAAATCGGCACGCCGTACTGTGTCACTATCGATTTCCAAACTCTCGAAGACAACACAGTGACTCTCCGTAGCCGGGATACCACAGAGCAGCAACGAGTCAAAATTGAAGGCTCCCTCCAAATGCTCCGAGCAATTTGAATGTGCTGTGACTCATGAAATTCTTGGGTAAACAATCTGTAAGCGTGGGTCTTATGGAACTCATGGACCGTATTACTGCACTTGTAATTAAGGTCCCCACTCCCGCCTCTATATTCACCAGAAAATGGTATGAAAGAGTCTCTAGCGAAACAGACAAGTTGATTAAAAGCCATCAAAAAAAGAATCTCTCATATGAGGACCTCCAAAGAGAGAAGCTGTTACTCGATAGTTTGAATATCTATCGTAGCAGCAGGGTACAGAACCTAGCGAAACTCATCGGATCAGTAGAGCTACTAATTTTTGGGAGTATAAGTTTCTACGGAGTGCATAGGCCAGATTCCGTAAGCGAATACGTCAGGCGACTGTTGCCCATACTCGCGGGATGGATTGCAATCAAAGTTATAGGGAACTACTCACAGTGGTCGGGACATATTTTGGGACGGGCTACCTACTACATCTTTCTATTGGGCACCTTGATTAATATTGGCTGGGGACTCATCCTCGGTGCAGTTATCGCCGAACTGGTTAAACTCACTTAACCCCGAACCATGCGCTAAAATAAAACCAAGATGAAAAACGCGATTATTTTGCACGGTCGACCGAACAGAGAAGAGTACTATTCGGAAAAATATCCGACCATGAGCAATTCGCATTGGTTACCGTGGCTACAAAAGCAATTGCTCAGCCACGATATTTATGCCCAGACGCCAGAAATCTATAAATCGTTTGAGCCCAGCTATGAAAAATGGAGCAGGGAAATCGAGCGCTTTGATCCGGATGAAAAGACTTTGCTGGTCGGCCACAGCTGTGGCGCCGGCATGATCGTCCAGTGGCTCAGCCGTAACCCGAGCAAAAAAGTCGGCAAAGTAATTTTGGTGGCACCCTGGATAGACGTAGAAAAGGACGATTGGCCAGCCTTTGATTTTGATATAGATAAAAATCTAGTCAGTCGTACCGCCGGCCTGACAATTATTCACTCCGCCGATGATGTTGAAGAAATTCAAACCTCAGTTAAAAAACTTCGTGAAGATTTAGCTGGCGCCAAGTACATAGAGTTCAAAGACAAAGGTCATTTCACTCATCACTACATGCCAACCGACACCTTCCCAGAACTCCTCAAAGAATGCCTGGCAGAGTAAAATAAACCCATGATTGGAACCGTTGTTGAGGAAAGTCTAAAAGATAGCCGTTTTATAAATAAACTTGATGTTAAGTCTGTCCAAATTTCCGATTCCGAAAAACCACAAGACCGATGGCATCTGTACAAAGTAGATGCTTCTGAAGCCCAAATCAAAGAACTGGCAAATCAACTAAAACCCGAGAAATGGTATGCCCACTTTTGGGATAACCAAGATATCCTAGCAGTTTTTCCGGGCAAGACATTCAAATTTAGCAGGGCAGACAGATCCACCTGGAAGCCAGCTATCGAATACGGGAAAAGCATAGGCATCCCAATCGAGCAGCTAGACTTTCTAATTGACGAAGCCAGGGCAGGGAATACTTAACTCCGGCACTAAAATCTTGATGCTATATAATCTGATTACAGACTACTTCGCTCAGGATTTAATGCGGGGCAGGCTAGTCAAGCAATTATGAAAATGATTAAAACTAAAAGCTTTGAGTTGGCGGTTTATCAAAAGGGCGACGAGAGTGCCGATAAACTGGCATTAGTTTTACCCGGCAGGCTGGACAGCAAAGACTACGCTAGCATGACAAGCCTCGTGGATTACTTGGCTACTCGCGGTTATCTTGCCATATCTTTTGACCCGCCCGGGAGTTGGGAAAGTCCAGGTACGACCGCAGATTACACCACAACCAATTACATAAAAGCAGTAAACGAACTGATCGCAAAGTTTAATAAACCCACTTTTCTAATTGGTCACAGCCGGGGCGGGGCAGTATCAATTCTGGTCGGGGCTCAGAATTCAAAAGTCGTCGCCATAGCGCCAATCATGGCTAGCTATGGAGGCGCAACTGGGCCAAGAGACAAAGATATCGCGGCCGGTATTTATACGACTTTTAGAGATCTCCCTCCGGGCGCATCGCGGACTGGAGACCGCAAGTTTTCGCTGCCACTCAGCTATTTCGAAGACAGCCAAAAGTACAATGCCGAAATGGAAATAAAAAAGTTCAAAGGACCTAAGCTACTTATTAGTGCCACGAATGACAAATACACGCCGCCAGAGAAGGTTAGAAAAGTTTTTGACGACTTGGCCAAACCTAAAATGCTCATAGAGCTAAATACTACCCACGACTACCGCTATTATCCAGACATGATCGAGGCCGTTAAGGACGCTGTCGGCAAGTTTCTCGATAAATACCTACCAGCGTAAAATAAAACCATGAATGAAAAAGCCTTGAAGAGAGCAGCGCTCTATATAAAAGATTGGCTGAGGTTTCAATACGAACGAGGTGATACGCCCGGTTTTGTGGTAGCAATCGCGCATAAAGGCAAGATCGTTTTTAACGAGGCCTACGGTTATGCAAATCTGGAGAAAGCAGAAAAACTGACTCCACAACATTTGTTCCGCATCGCCTCGCACTCCAAAACCTTCACAGCCACAGCCATAATGCAGCTGCAAGAACAGGGCAAACTGCGCATAGATGACTACGCCGTTAATTATTTGCCTTGGCTGGGTCAACACAAGGATAAACGTTGGCAAAAAGTAACTATCCGCCAGCTGTTATCGCACGGTGCCGGCGTTATCCGTGATGGACCAAAGAATGATTTCTGGAACGTAGAAGAGCCATTCCCGTCTGAGAGTAAGTTCAAAAACGACATTCTGGAGTCGAATCTCGTGATAGATAATAACACCCGCTTAAAATACTCGAATTACGGGTACACGCTTCTAGGAATGATCGTCGCTGAGGTGTCCGGCAAGCCTTACAACCAGTATGTAATTGAAAATATCATGAGGCCGCTTGGTCTAAAAAACACCGGCCCGGAACTGGAGCAGAAGATAGAGAAAAATCTTGTCACTGGATACTCACTGCTCGGACCGCATAAAAAGCGCTTGCCGATAGTCCAGATAGATACCCAGGCTATGTCGCCAGCGACTGGCTTCTACTCTAACGCTGAAGATTTGTGCAAGTATTTCAGCGCCCACATGGCTGGCTCCGGCAAACTGCTTAGCGATGAATCGAAAAAAGAAATGCAGCGCGCCCACTGGCAGGCCCAAAATGCATCGGTTAAGACTGAATACGGGCTTGGTCTGGAAATAGAATATGCGAACGAGCACCGTCTGCTTGGACACGGCGGTGGATTTCCGGGACATATCACCCAAAGCTACTTTGACCCAGAACAAAAGTTGGTCGTAGTCGTTCTTACTAACGCCACGGGTAGTTGGGCGGGTCATATAGCTAAGAATGCTATAAAAGTCTTGGAATATTTTCAGAATAATAACCGTGCTCCCAAGTGGGCAAAGTATCAAGGACGTTACATGAATTTGTGGTGGAATGTTGATATCGTAGCAGTCGGGAATAAACTGGTAGCTGCCACTACCGATGTCTGGGAGCCATTTGAGCAACCTTCTGAACTTGAACATTTAAAGGGTAATGCTTTCAAAATTTCTAAAACGGATAGTTTCGGTTCGGCGGACGAGACTGTGGAGTTTAAGCTAGCGGATGGTGGACGGGTCGAAAAAATGATTTACGCCGGCTCTACTATGCTCCCCGAAAAGGAATATATTAGGCGGATGAGCAAAAAGAGACTAATCGGGCAGGGAATGGTTGATTAGTTAAGTAATTATGACCGAAGATCAGAAAAGGATAAGACTTGTGGTGGTGCTGGCGGCGCTGGCAGCAGCTATGGGGGCCGCAGTAGTTTTTGGCGGCAAGTAGCTGGAGTAAAATAAAACCAAATGGGAAGTGCTGTTGAGGTAAACTTAAGTCCTAGCTGTCAGGAGGGTGGTACCGACAGTTGCGAAGCTCCAGGCGGCCCGATTTATTTTTTCGACGAGGATGGTCAGTTCATTAAAATAGAACCGATCCCGGAACCAGAGCTCCAGCCGGAAAGTACTAAATATAGTAGACTTCGCTCCCTCGGACGAAAAATAATGGACTCATTGGCGTAAACCAAAATATCTTACAGCTAATTGCGCACTTCAGTTTATAATTTATGAGATATAAGGAGGGTCCAATCATGCTTGGTGATAATAACGTTTTGAGCAACATCGCGGTTAAAGATATCGAAGAGTCAAAAAAGTTCTACGGTGAAGTACTAGGGTTAAAAGAGATGGGGGACAAAGGCCCGATGGGCGTTTTGTATGCTAGCGGCCCGCGCGACGGACGGATCTTCATGTACAAGGCGCCAACCGCCGGGACTGGTGAAGCCACGGTTTGTACATGGGAGGTTGACGACATCAAGACTGTCACCGACGAACTAGGGAAGCACGATGTCAAATTCGAGCACTATGAATTTCCAGGCGCCACTCACGACGGACCAGTGCATGTCATGGGCGGCATGAAATCAGCCTGGTTCCGCGACCCATCCGGCAACATCTTGGGCTTGAGCGAAGGGAGCATGTAGTTGAAAATCACACGCTATTTTCAAAGCTGTTTGTTGATAGAGGAGGGAAGTGCCCGCCTGCTGATTGACCCCAGCGCTCAAGAAACCGAGCGCTATGATAGTTTCGGTAAACTCGACGCCGTGCTTTACACGCACCAACACGGCGACCATTTTGACGCCGACTTGGCGCAAAAGTTTTCCGCCGCCGGCGTGCCAATTTACGCCAATGCCAGCACCGCTAAATTCTGTAAAACGCCCCCCCTCGCATTAGAAGACGGCAAAGAAAGTGATATTGGCGGTGTTAAAATCAAGGCCATCGAATTGCCGCATTGTCCGATGACCGATGGTACTGCCGGCCCACAAAACACTGGCCTGCTGGTTAACGGCAAACTGTTTCACCCAGGCGACGGACGCGAACTCGATGGCCTGACTGTGGAAGTTTTGGCTCTACCAATAACCGGCCCGGACATTTCACTGCGCGACGCCAACGATTTCGCCAAGCAAGTCAAAGCCAAGGTCGTTGTTCCTATTCACTACGACTTTATCGGCACCAAGCCGGAGGTTTTTGGCAGGCTTGGCTCCGAGAAGCCTTTCGAGGTCAAAATTTTGGGCCTCGGCGAGAGCGCCGAATTCTAATCGCTTTAAGTTATACTTAAGGTGTGATCAGACGACACAAACCACAAATCTACGCCTTTATCGACAGCCAGAACTTGAACGTAAGTGTTCAGAACTACGGCTGGAAAATGAATTGGCGCAAGTTCCGAGAATTTTTGGCTGACCGCTACGGCGTGA